>Ga0210406_10003592_pt1 | contig 16920 bp, 12 predicted proteins | sample IncBWC30MmetaG_FD_155454 | JGI IMG/M metagenome (GOLD analysis project Ga0210406, IMG submission 155454) | Forest soil microbial communities from Barre Woods Harvard Forest LTER site, Petersham, Massachusetts, United States - Inc-BW-C-30-M | ecosystem: Environmental > Terrestrial > Soil >... | reverse complement strand
GGCCGCGTGCGGGGTGGGGGGATGGGGTAGACGGCGGCGCTGCGGTGGCCGGCGGCATCGACCGAACGGACGCCGAAGATGACGTTGTCCTTGGAGATGGGGATCGCGATGGTGGTGACGTCGCCGGCGGAGATGAAGCTGGTCCAGTTGGGCTGGTCGGTGTCGCGATAGACGACCTCGAAGGTGGCGCCGGCGGGGAACCCTGCGGGTTTTTCCCAGCGCAGCGTGGTGCGGGTGTCGTAGGGGGGATTGAGGACGGTGACCTTTTGCGGCTGGCCGGGCGCGGAGGCGAGAGTGCCTAGTGTGGCGGAGTTGAGGCGGGCGACGTTGGCGATGTAGTTGAAGTCGTCGTATTTGATGTCGTCTGCGAATTCGATGCCGTTTTCGGTGCGTGGGGTCTGGTGCTGGTGGTTGAAGTTTTCCAGCCACTCGGTGAAGCGGACGGCGGCGAAGCCCTCGTTGGCGAAGCTGGTGTGGTCGCCGCCGCGGCCGAAGCGGTCTCGGCGGAAGATCATGACAGGGTGGAAGGCGGGGATCATTCGCATCGCCATGTTGTGGGGCTGGCCGGCGGGTGTACCGGCGGAGAGGCGCTGTGAGGTGGGGTGGAAGTAGGTGAGGTCGATGTCGACGATGGCGCGTGCGAGTTCGCGGGCGGGTGAGTCGTTTTCTGCGCCGATGGTCTGGATCTCATGGAGCTGATCGAGGGTGGCGGGGCCGGGGACACCTTCGGAGAAGACGCGGACGGCGGATTTATCTGCGCCCACTGCGCCGGGTGTGGTGTCGCCGCCGACGATGTCGTTGTTGAGGACGGCTTCGAGGTCCCACTTTTCAGATTTGGCTAGCTGTGCGAAGTGACGGCTGCCGTTGAGGCCTTGTTCTTCTCCAGCTACGGTGAGGAAGAGGATGGTGCTGGGGAATTTTAGTTTGGAGAGAACGCGGGCGGATTCGAGGGAGACGGCGGTGCCGCTGGCGTCGTCGTTGGCGCCGGGGGCGGGGTCGTGGGTGTTGAAGTTGTCGGAGTTGCGCGAGTCGTAGTGGCCGGTGACGATGACTTTGCGATTGGCCTGGGCGGGGTCGGTGCCGCGGAGGATGGCATAGACGTTGGTGAGCTTTGTGGGCTTGGTGATGCGCGCTGCGGGGCCGGTTCCGGGGGGCTCGATGAATTCGTCGCGTTTGACTTCGAGGCAACCGCCGCAGGCGTCGGAGTAGCGCTTGAATTCGGATTCGATCCAATCTGCGGCGGCGTTGATGCCGGTGCCGGGCGGGAGATCGGTGTCCATGCTGGAGAGGGTGCTGCGGTTTTTGAAGCTGACGAGCTTGGTGATGATGGCTTTGATGTTATCGGGCGAGACCTGTTGGAGCGCGCCGGCGATGGCGGGGTCGGCTGGGGCGGTGGTGACGGGCTGGCCGACCGGAGAGGATTGTGGCCCATTGGGAGCTGGTTGTTGCGCGTGGAGAAGGCCAGCGGTTAGAAGGGCTGCGCCGACGGTAAGGCGGCTGAAATGAGTGAGGAAGCTGGGGCCGACGGTCACGAGAATGCTCCTTGTATGGAAACCAAAATGCCGTTGCAATCGTATGCTTGACGAATGGGCGGGGAGGCCGCTAAATAAATAGCAGGGTGTCCGCGAATTTGCTGTTCCTATAATCCCATAGGTGAATCCTATAGGTGGGTGAGCGAACTAACCCATGGAGGATGGAGTCATGGCTGTTGTATGTCCCGAGTGCGATAATCCGATCGTTGTTGATGTCGACGAGGTGGAGGAAGGCGAGACGGTTCAGTGCGATGAGTGCGGCATGGACCTGGAGATTGTTTCGGTGGATCCGCTGGAGCTGGCGGCGATCGACGTGGCCGGGTACGACGACGAAGATCTCATGCACACCGAAGAGGAAGAGGATGAGTAACGGCAAAAGATTGAGGGAGATGGCCGTATACTAGAACCTATGAAGCGTATTCCTGTTTCGCTCCGTTCCTTTGTCTGCAAAGTCCTGTTTGCCTGCTGCTCGATGACAGCCTTTTTTGTGGCTGCGCCGGGAGGACCTGTGTTTGCGCAGCAGCGTGGGAATGGGCAGCGCGTGGTTCAGGGTAAGGTGGTGGATGCCGGGGGTGCGTCGATCAAAGGCGCGGTGGTGTATCTGAAGGACGGCCGCAGCCTGGCGGTGAAAAGCTACTTCTCCGATGATGCGGGCGGCTACCGTTTCGGCCAGCTTTCGCCGAACACTGACTATGAGATCTGGGCGGAGAACGATGGCAAGAAGAGCGCGGTGAAGACGATCAGCTCGTTCGACAGCAAGAACCAATTTAATATCAATTTGAAGATCGACAAGTAGTTCGCCGCTTCGTTTAGCGGAAGAAGGCGCTGGATCGGATGATCCAGCGCCTTTGTGCTGCGGCCGTTAGTCAGCTATGCCCGGGTTGGGCGGGTCGATGCCGAGAGCGGTGGCCAGGGCGATGAGGTGGTCCTGCTCCTGCATGAGGATCTCGCGGATGGATTCGCCGATGGCGTACTCGTCGAGCTCGTCGCATTGCTTGATACGGCGACGATAGTTGCGGATGGTTTCGCGTTCGTTGTCGAGGTCGTAGCGCAGCATGTCCTCAGCTTTTTCGGAGGTTTTGACAGGCTTGGGAGTTACGGTGGGCATTCCGCCGAGGTAGTCGATGTGATTGGCGAGGGCGATGGCGTGGGCGAGCTCTTCGGTGGCGTGGACTTCGAGCTCGCCGGCGATGTTCATGTACTGGGCACCCTTTAGAACCTGCGAGTAGTTGACGTAGGCGATGATGGCCTGGTACTCGCGGGAGAGGTCTTCGTTGAGGAGTTCGATGAGTTTTTCGCGAGTCAGTGCGGTGGTGGGTGCTCCTGCAGTTTTGATGGCCATGTCTTCTCCAATTCTTTGTTTGGGCGGCGGTCTGAGGATTGAGATGCTGGAAGTGAATTTTCGGTGCCTTGGTTTCAGATCTTCAGTTTTTTCGCGGGTGCGGTGGTTGGGTGAGTTTCGGATGCGATCGTAGCTGACGAGTGGATTGCGCGGGACTACGGGTATTGCAGTAGCGAGGAATTGAAATGCAAAGACGAAATACAGGGGTCCTTCCCCATTCGACTTCGCTCAGGTCAGGATGACAACATGCCACTATGACGACATGCCACTATGACGACAACTACCATATGACCGCAAGTGCCATGATGAACGACAATGGCAACGCTTCAAAGATAGATTTCGGTGGGTCCCGTGAGATTCAGCGCTGGAGGGCTGGGTAGTCGGTGTAGCCTTCGGCGCCGTGGGCGTAGAAGGTGGCGGCGTTGGGGCGGTTGAGGGGGCTGCCTTTGGCGAAGCGGGCGGGAAGATCCGGATTTGCGATGAAGAGTTTTCCGAAGGCTACGGCGTCGGCTTTGCCTTCATCGAGGAGTTGCTGGCCGGTGTGCTGGTCGATGGCTTCGTTGGCGACGAAGACTCCACCGAAGATCTCTTTGAGGCATGGGCCGATGCTGTCGAGGCCGGGGTGTTCGCGGGCGGCGATGAAGGCTAGTTTGCGTTTGCCCAGCTCGCGGGCGACGTAGGTGAAGGTGGCCTCGAGGTTGGAGTCGGAGATACCGTGCAGGTCGCCCCGAGGCGCGAGGTGCATGCCGACGCGGGCAGGGCCGAAGACGGAGATGGCGGCATCGGCGCACTCGAGCATGAGGCGGGCGCGGTTTTCGATGGGGCCGCCGTACTCGTCGGTGCGTTGGTTGGAGCCGTCCTGGAGGAACTGGTCGAGGAGATAGCCGTTGGCTCCGTGGAGTTCGACGCCGTCGAATCCGGCTGCGAGGGCGTTTTGTGCGCCGCGGCGGAAGGCTTCGACGATGCCTTTGATCTCTTCGAGGGTGAGGGCGCGCGGGGTGACGAAGGCACGCTGGGGACGGAGGAGGCTCACGGTGCCGCTTGCCGCGATGGCGCTGGGTGCGACGGGGAGTTGGCCGTTGAGGAATTCGGGGTCGGAGATGCGGCCGACGTGCCAGATCTGCGAGTAGATGTGGCCGCCGGCTTTGTGGACGGCTTCGGTAATGGGCTTCCAGGCTTCGGTTTGCTGCTCGGACCAGAGGCCGGGGACGTTAGCGTAACCGACGCCGAGAGGATCGATGGGGGTGCCTTCGGAGATGATTAGGCCGGCGGAGGCGCGCTGGGTGTAGTAGTCGATCATGATGGGGGTGGGGATGTGGTCTGGGGTGCCGCGCAGTCGGGTGAGAGGGGCCATGAAGATTCGGTTGGGGAGGTAGAGATCACCCAGTTGGATGGGGTCGAAGAGGGACGGCATTCTGGCTCCTATAAGTTTCAGGAGTTGGATGTTCGGAGGGATGGGAAGGGTTCGGCGCGCGTTTATCCCTGTGGGGTCGCTCGCGTGGGCGCTCTGCGAGGAGGGTTTGGGTCATTCTCGCAAAAAAATAGGTCGGGCCTTCGGCCCTTGGTTCTCATCCGTGGCGATTACCTGGGGCTTTGCCCCAGGCTAGGACAGGGTGCGCCTTCAGCGCACAACGACGCCGGTGGCGTTGGTGGCTGAGCGAGGGTGGCGATGAGTTGGCGGTGTGGGGAATCAATTGTTTCTTTACTGAACCATCCACAAAAGCTGAGCTACTAACCGCGATTATTTTTGCTGGCCTGAGGTCATGGCTTTCAGGTAGAGGTATTGGAACTGGACGCCAGCGTAATAGGATTCGATGCCGAGGCGCTCGTCTCTGCCGTGAGCGCGTTCGTCGCCTTCTTCGATGGCCATTCCGTTGAAGCCGTAGCTGGGCATGCCGGCGGCTATGGTGTAGATGCTGTCGGAGGCGCCGGTCTCCATCTCGGGGAGGATGGTGAGGCCGGGCCACATGGTGTGGACGGTTTCGCGGAGGGGTTTGAAGACGGCTTCGTTGAGCGGCGGAGGAGGCGCGGCTGCGCGGTCGGAGCCTTTGCCGAGGACTGCTCCGGAGTTGTCGACGTAGTCCACGTTTAGGGTGGGGTCGGCGAAGATGCGGATGAGATCCTGGCGGACTTCTTCCTGGGAGTGGCCGGGTAGGATGCGGCAGTTGACGTTGGCTTGAGCGCGGCCGGGAAGGGCGTTGGGTGCGTGACCGGCGGACATCATGGTGGCGACGCAGGTGGTGCGCATGGTTGCGTTGTAGACGGGGTTGGCGGAGAGACGCTGCATGGCGGCCGGATCGGGAGGGGTTTTGAGGATGGCGCGGATGTCCTTTGCCTGTTGCGGCTCGACGAGCGTGGCGCGGGTGGCGAGTTCGGCGCGGGTGACTTCGTTGAGCTCGAAGGGGAAGGGTGATTTTTCGAGGCGCGAGAGGGCGTTGGCGACGCGGTAGATCGCGTTGTCGGGGGTGGGGAGCGAGCTGTGTCCGCCGGGGTTGGTGGCTGTGACGTGGTAGTCGGCGTAGAGCTTCTCGGTGGCTTCGACGCCGAGGAGGATGGGCTTGCCGTTTTTTGTGGTGAGGCCGCCGGCGTCCGGGTTGAGGACGAACTCGGCCTGGATGAGGTCGGGATGATTTTTGAGGAGCCAGTCGACTCCGTTGGATTTTCCGCCTTCTTCGTCGGCGGTGAGAGCGAGGATGAGGTCGCGGTCGGGCACGTAATTTTCGCGCTTCATGCGGAGGAACGCCATGACCATGGCGGCGTCGGAGTCTTTCATGTCCTGGGTGCCGCGACCGTAGAAGAAGCCGTCCTTTTCGGTGAAGACGAAGGGATCAGTGGTCCAGTCTTCGCGCTTTGCCTCGACGACGTCGGTGTGGCAGATGAGGAGCACGGGTTTGAGGGTGCTTCCGGGGCGGCCGCGAAGGCGCGCTACCAGGTTTCCTTTGCGCGGATTCGGTCCGAGGATGACTACGTCCTCTGCGGGGAAGCCTGCGTCCAGCAGACGCTGGCGCATGGCTTCGGCGACTGCGGTGGTGCTGCCGATGGAGTCGGTGGAGTTGATCTCGATGAGTTGCCTGAAGACATCGTGGGCGAGCTGGCGCGTCGCGGGGTCCATCGCGGTCGACTGGGCTTGAAGGTGCGCTGCGGCTAGTGTTGCCGCGAGGAGACCGATTGTCTTGCTTAGCCTCATGGAGGCTCCTGAATGATAGGGATTGCCCGGCGGGACGCAACCGGGCGCTCCCCTATCGTTGCATAAGTCCGGAGAGACTCGGTCTACTGCGGGTGTGTGGAAGGCGCCGGAGGGGCTGCCGGTGCGGAATTTCCATGCTCCTGAGGCTTCGGGACAAACACTTCGGGGCGCTCCATGCCGCGATGGCAGGTGCCGCAGGTGATGGGGTCGGTCGACTTGCGGTCGCTTAGCTGTGCGAGGTATTTGGTGTTGAGGTCGTCGGTCATTCTGATCATCATGCGTGCCTTGTCCTTGACCGGGTTGGCGTCAGAGGGAAAGTCGTTGCGCCTGGTCTCGGGGTTTCGGGCGTGGCAGAATCCACAGTCGACGCCGAGGTCGCCCTCGTACTGATGCATGACCTTGATGACTTCGTCTCCGGTGATGTCTTTGGGAAGAGCCTTAATGTTGGTTGGATTGGGCCGCGGTCCTCTGGGTGGTCGCGCGGTCTGCGCTGCGGGAGCAGGCGCGGGAGAGTCCTGAGCGAAGGCAATAGGGGCCGATAAAGCAGCTACGCACACTACTACGAGAGAACATCGACGGAATCGAGTCATTCTGGCCATACCTTTTCTATAAGGATGTGAAGTGCCGCAAGGCGATAGACGGGCCTTGAAATCGAATTGTTTCACGGACAGGCTTTAAAGGGGGAAGGACTTGAGCCACTCCCGGAAGGGCGGGCCGAGGTCGTCGCGTTTGAGGGCGAACTCTACGGTGGCTTTGAGGAAGCCGAGTTTGTCGCCGGCGTCGTGGCGCTTGCCTTCGTAGTGGAAGCCGTAAACCTTCTCGTACTGGAGCAGGGCTTTGATGCCGTCGGTGAGCTGAAGTTCGCCGCCTGCGCCGGGAGTGATGGTTTCGAGCATGTCGAAGATGCGCGGGGTGAGGATGTAGCGGCCGATGATGGCGTTCTTTGAGGGAGCGTCTTCAAACTTTGGTTTTTCGACCATATTCTTGACTTTGAGCAGGCGCGGGTTTTTGCGGTCAGGGATACAGTCGAGGACACCGTAGGCGGAGATGGCGGGGCCTTCGATGGTCTCGGAGGCGAGGATGGTGGACTGGGTTTCGCTGAAGGCTTCGACCATCTGCTTCATGCAGGGGACGGTGGCGTCGACGATGTCGTCGGGGAGGAGGACGGCGAAGGGCTCGTCGCCGATGAGCTCTTTGGCCTGGAGGACGGCGTGGCCGAGGCCGAGGGGTTCGGCCTGGCGGGTGTAGGTGACGCGAGCGATTTTGGAGACGGAGCGAACGATTTCGAGGAGAGCGGTTTTGTTTTTTGCGAGGAGGTTAGCTTCGAGTTCGGGGCTGCCGTCGAAGTGATCTTCCATGGTGGATTTGCCGCGGCCGGTGATGAGGATGATTTCGTTGCAGCCGGCAGCTACGGCTTCTTCAACTCCGTACTGGATGAGGGGCTTGTCGACGAGGCATAGCATCTCCTTGGGCATGGCCTTGGTGGCGGGGAGGAAACGCGTGCCCAGGCCTGCGGCAGGAAAGACTGCTTTGCGGATTTTTTGAAGAGTCATTGTTCAGCGAGAGCTTTCTTTGGCGTGCAGGATCAATCGTAGCAGGGTGACTTGAACGTAGCTGGTCTACAGGTAAGGATGCCAACGAGATCAGATGGGTTTTACAGCTTTGAGAACCATGCTGTTCCAGACGTACGGTATGCGGCCTGAGCCCGCGAATTCGATGTTGGTGAAGCCGGTTTCCTGAAGCGCCTGGGTCAGCGTTTTTCGCGACCAGAATTTGATATGGCCGTGATCCCAGAGGACGGTGAAGTGCTGGTCCATCTTGCCGGTGAGGGCGAGGAGAAGATTTTTGAGGTAGCCGTGATAGGGCGTGGTGAGAACGATGATGCCGCCGGGCTTCAACAGTTCGTAACAGTTGCGGAGGAAACCGCGGGGGTCGTAGATGTGCTCGATGACTTCGGTGGAGAGAACGACGTCGACGGGGCCGACGGTTGTGAGGAAGTCGGCGTAGAGGGTCTGGCCGTCGGCGAGGAAAAAATTAATATTCGGGAAAGTTTTGCGGGCGATCTCGATTCCGGTGGGCGAGAGGTCGGAGCCGTGGAGCTGCCAGTTTCTATCCTGGAAGAGGGAGAGGAAGGTGCCGTTGCCGCAGCCGGCATCCATGACTACGGCGCCGGGGGGGACGTTCTGCAGAAGACGCGAGACGGAGGGGTAGAGATAGCGATGGCTGTATTCGGCGTTGGCGGCGCTGTAGTTGTACGTGATACCACCCATTCGCTCATCATACCTTCAGCTGGGTGTTTTCTAAATGGAGCCGTAGAGCTCGCAGTGGGTCAATTTGAAGTGAATAACTGCAGTTGCCGAAAACCCGATTTCGCGGGAGCCAAGGTCTTTTGGCATCTGTATCATTCAGCTGAATCGAGAAATCCTATGGACTTTGTGCCCTTCATTCTCGCTTTTGTCTTCGTCAGAGCTATCGCAACTTCGGTCGCCGCTCCTGTAAGCGTTCGGGTGCTTGTTCTGGACGCACTTGATGGCAAACCTCAAGGTAACGTCGTAATTCAGTATTACTGCGACGAGATCCCGCACTCAACAACAACAGAAGTGACGACAGATGCCACGGGCATCGCTGTGGTGCCGTATACGTGCAGGTCCGGGAATAAACTAGCGCTCGCTGCGGTTCCAAAGATCGGCAAGGAGGGTTGCGGCGGCGGGATCGGGGCAACTCTGGATGAGATTCGGTCAACTGGTGTAGTAAGTCACCCTGATTCAGATGGTGGTATCTGGTGCCCCACAAAGATCAGCCGCAAGCTGACTCCGGTTCCCGGGCAAGTCACGTTATTCGTCAAAAAGCCGACTTGGTGGCAAGCTCATGTCGCCGGATGAGTTGTCTACCGGGAGTTGCTTGAGTGGTCATGTGTTATTTCCAGAAAACGGTGTCGGAAACTTCGTTTGCTTGGACTTCAACTGACCCACCACCGCAGAACTGCGGGTTAGAGGACGGCGGAGTCGTCGTGGAGCATGGCTTTGCGGATGATTTTGATGGGGGCGAATCCCTGGCGCATGAAGTTGTTGTGAAAGTCTTCGAGGTTGAAGGCGGTGCCTTGTTTCTTCATCAGGTCGGCGCGTAGCTTCATGATTTCCAGTTTGCCGAGGGTGTAATACAGGTAGGTGGCGTCGGCGGTGCCGCGTTTGGTTTCGACGAGGCCGGCGGCGCGGGACTGGTAGCCTTCGGTGACGAAAAAGTCGACGGCTTGATCGAATGTAAATTGGCCGGTGTGGAGCTTAATAGAGTTGACGAAGCGGGCGTCGCGGAGGAGGGCGTCTTGGAGTTGGCCGAGGCGGATGAGTTTTGCTTCGCGGATCTGCGCGGGGGTGGCGTTGGGTGGAGCGGCGGCGTATCCCTGGTCGAGCATCATCTGTTCGGTGTAGTGGGCCCAGCCTTCGATGTTGGTGTTGGCGCCGAGGACCTTGCGAATGGTGGAGGGGAACTGCGGCATCCAGAGGAACTGGACGTAGTGGCCTGGGTAGGCCTCGTGGACGCTGGTGGAGATGATGGTGCCCACGTTGAAGGCGGCCATGTGCTCGGCGATGTGCGACGCCGCCCAACTTTTTTCAGGAAGGGTGACGTTGAAGTAGGCCTTGGTGGAGTGGGTTTCGAAGGGACCGGGGGGATCCATGGAGGCGAAGGTGGTGGCGCGCATGAAGGGCGGGGTCTCTTCGAGCGTGGGTTCGACTTTGGAAGGTATGGTGATGATGTGGTGAGCGTCGATGAAGGTGACGAGACTGGCAAAGGTGTCCTGAAATGCGTTGAGGAGTTTGTCGGGCGCCGGGTGGATGGCGGCTAGTTCGGCAAGGACTTCCTGCGGAGTTTTTGTTGGGTCGACTTCTTTGGCGATGCGGGCGAACTCGGCTTGATTTTTGTGCAGGTCGTCGAAGGCGATTTGGAGGAGGTGGTCGAGTGGGATGTCGACCATCTCGTCGTAGCTTAGTTTTTTTGCGAAGGTGGCGGCGCCGAACTTGTAGTCGCCGTTGGAGCGTGGGAGGAGATCGGATTTGAGCCAGGCGGCGTAGGATTTGAGGGCTTCGATGACGGCGGCGTTGGTCTGGGCGAAGGCGGCTTTGGCTTCGGTGTCGGTGGCGGCTTCGGGGCCGGAGAGGAAGGCGGAGGGGACGTCGGTCTGAAAGAAGCTGATGTTGCCTTCCATCTGTTCGAGGGCGATTTCGGTGTAGATCTTTGGCGGGTTCTTGAGGTTTTTGCGTGCTTCGAGGAGAACTGCGGGCATCAGCTTTTCGCGGGCCACGAGGGATCGGAGGCGGGTATCGGTGGAGGCGTAGGGGCGCTCCATGATGACGAAGGCGGAGTTGGTGATGCCGGAGGAGTAGATGTCGGGATTTTTCTCCCAGGGGCGGATGGTTTCGAGGGTGAGGAGCTGACTGCGGATGTTGTTGAGGAGGATCTGGCGGTCGGCGGCGACGGAGGCGTCGAGGGCTGAGGGGTCGATGACTTCGACTTTTTTCTCGTAGGCGTGGAGGGCGGCGATTTCTTTTTGGATGTTTGGGGCAGAGTAGTCTTCGAGCTGGGTGTCGTATTGGTGCAGACCGGCCTGAGTGCCCGCAGTCGGGGCGAAGTGGAAGTAGAGGTCGGAGAAATATTGGTCGGCGAGGAAGTTGAAGGTCTGGAGGGCGCCGTCGGCGGAGAGGTGTTGCGATTGAGCGGCGGGAATGAGCATGATGGTTACGAGGAGAGGGACGGCGGCGAGGTTGTAGAAGCGCATGGGACCTACATGCAGTGTATGCCGCGAGGAGGATGAGGGGAAGGCGCCCGTTCTGCTACGGGTTTTCGGGGACGGTGTATTCGAAGTCGTAGGAGTGCTTGCCGTCGGCGATGATGATGTTCATTTTGCCGGCGAGGCCGGTGAGTTGGCCAGTGGCGGAGTCGGGGACCACGGTGATGCTTAGTTGCGGGACGCCGCGGTTCATAGTGGCGCTGTGCTGGAGGACGAAGGTGCCGGTGCGGCCTTTGAGAGAGCCGGTGACGATTTCGAGGGCGACGTAGCCGCCGGAGGAGTTTTTTGCGCCGGTTCCCTCGGCGAGCATGGTGCCTTTGCTGGTGGCTTCGAGGTCGCCGTGGAACTGCTTGTCGAGGAGCATGCGGCCGATGGCTGGGCCTCCGCCCTTTTCGTCGGCAGGCTGCGGATCGATTTTCACTTCGAAGGGGCCGGTGGCATGGAGAGACATGATGGCCTTCTTTGTGGGGGTGGATTTTGGATTGGGCTGGGCACTGGTTTGGGCGTGCGTTGAGAGTGCAGCGAGAAGGAGTGGCGTGAGGCAGGTCGCGACGAAGCGAGAAGCTGAGGTTCGGGTTGCAGCGCGTGCGGTCTTCACCGTTCGGGTTGGAAGGGGATGAGATCTTCCTTTTGGTGGACGGGGACTACGCCGTAGCGGCTCATGACGGCCCCGATGCGAGCCAGGTCGGGATGCCGGCTCTTGAGATAGAGGGCGGCGATTTCGAGGTAATACTCGGGGCCCATCACGCCGGGAGTCTGCAGGCAGAGGACGCGGCCGGGGGTGTGGGTGGGGTTAGCGTAAGAGTGTGGCGTGCCGCGGGGGATGAGAAGGGTGACGCCGCGGCGAACTTCGTGAGGTTTGTCGTGGAGCGTCCAAGTCAAGGACCCATCGACGCCGAAGATGGTCTCGTCGTATTTGCGGTGAAAGTGGGGAAGCGGGACGCGATGGAAAGCAGGCATGATGAGTTCGAAAAGATCGAAGACGCCGCCGGTTTCGTGGCGGGTCTTAAGGAAAGTAACGCTCATCTCGCCGACGGGGATCGTTTCGTACATTCGCACCTCCGGTAGGTGCATGATACTTCATATATCTGTAATTAAAAAGGCTATTTGCTGTTGATAACGAGGCTATTTTGTTGTGTCGAGGGCGTCGAGGAGGGCGCAGGTTTCGGCGAGGACGTCTTCGGCTTTGGCGGAGGGAAGTGGCCAGCGGAGAGTACCTTGCGGGGTGATTGCGCTCCGCGTTTGGCGTTGCGGCTAACCAGTTTCATCAGTGCGGTCGATTGTGGCCTGGGCGAGTTCTTCCGGGGTTGCTGATGGGTTTGCGATGAGTCTGTGATGGTGGTCGCTGTTATTTCTGAACGGTATTTTTCTCAAGCGCGACACTAGGTGCAACATAAAATATGGAATTGTTAGTGTTGCCTGTGAACTTATTGCCGGTGCTTGAGGCTTTCACGTTAAGATTGAGCCCAATAACAGACTTAGCCTGATAATCAGACACTGTGTTTCCAGTCACAGAGACATTGCTAGAGATATCTTGCGGTGCATCGCCGCAGAGGTCTCCGACGGCAATCCCAGATCGTGTTTTAGTAGCCTTAGCTCCGAAGAAGGCAGGGTAGTTGCTGGTGTATTCAGTTCGGTTTCCGCCTACATCTGCCTGTTGAACACAGATGAGCCAAATATTGTCCTCCAGATTGTCTATCACGTGATTGTTGGTGACAGTCAAAGAAGAGATGCCATTCTCTTTCGTTACATGACCAGTCACACCATTATCAATACCTCGATTCCAATTGTGTTGGACGATGTTGTTATTGATTTTGTTGTGCGAGGACAGGCCCCCATTTCCGCCTGAATATATTCCGCTTTGGCCATTGTCCTCCACTGTGTTCCCTTCGATGAGGCTGTAGCTGAGGCCTTCGGACGCTATGCCGTCCCAGTAATGAACCGCCGGCGCCTCTGCCTTCGAAGCAGCTGAGTAGTGGTTGCTGACGTAGTTTTTGCTAATCGTTTGATAGCTTCCGGCTAAACCGATACAGAACGTCCCGTATTCAACGTGAGAATTTGACAGGGTGTTATGGCTTCCGCTGAGGATTATTGGAAATCCATAGGCCCAGTGATGCGCTACTTTGACCTTATCGATGCTGCTATATGTTCCCTTCAGGGCTATGCCTTGCGTATTGTTGTAAGTCGCAGCAGAACCGATCGTCTCCTGAGTACCAAGCAGTTGGAGATCATGAATCTTTACTTTGGTCGTAGAGCTTCCAGCCGTAATAGCTGTCGTGGTTGCTGCCTTGGTGGCCGGTCCCCCCGCACTGGGATGGAGTGCCGTGTAGATAAGGATTGTCTTGTCCTGTCCGGCACCAAACAATTCAATATTGGAAGAAAGTTCGATAGGAGTTGTGAAGTTGTAGGTTCCAGAGGGAACGTAGATGGAACAATAGGCACCCGCGCAGTTCGTGATAAGCCCGTTAATCTTGGCTCCTATGTCCTTTCCGGCAGCACGGGAGGCGTTGACGGGTTGTCCTGTCTGCGCGGAGAGCCGGTTGCGCGGAACGAGCATGAGAACGGCGAGCAGGAGGGTAACGCCTAAAACAGAGGGATACTTCATATTGCATCCTCGATTTCTGAATGAAACTGTCCCGATGATAGTTCTCGAGCCGTGAAGAGCCGTGACGTGCTATTTTGCGGTGTCGAGGGCATCCAGGAGGGCTCGGGTTTCGGCGAGGACGTCTTCGGCTTTGGCGGAGGGAAGTGGCCAGCGGAGAGTACCTTGCGGGGTGAACTGGGCTCCGCGTTTGGCGTTGCGGCTGACTAACTTCATCAGCGTAGCGGGGTCGATGGCGGCGTGGGCGAGTTCGTCGGGGCTGGCGTTGACGGCGGCGAATTTGACGTGGAGCATCTCGACGAAAGATTTGATGGGCTGTTTCCGATTGCCGTTTGGGTTGGGGAGTTCGATCTGTGTGCGCTTGCGGTCGAGCTGCGAGATGCCGAGTTGCTCGCAGCGGAGACGGATTTCTCCGGCGGCGAGAAGATTCAAGACGGCTTCGGGTGGGGTGCCGTAGCGGTCTTGTAGTTCGGCGCGGACGTCGGCGAGGTCGGCTTGCGTTTGTGCGCCGGCGATGCGCTTGTACATGCGGAGGCGCTGGTTTTCTTCGGGGATGTAGTCGGAGTCGATGCGGACGGAGATGCCGAGGTTGATGGTGGTGGTGGCATGGGCGGGGGCTTCTTCTTCGCCCTTCATCTTGCGCACGGCTTCTTCGAGCATGGTGGTGTAGAGCTCGAAGCCGATAGCTTCGATGTGGCCGGATTGTTCGCCGCCGAGCATGTTGCCGGCGCCGCGGAGTTCGAGATCGAGGGCGGCGATCTTGAAGCCGGCGCCGAGGTCGGAGAATTCTTTGAGTGCGGCCAGGCGACGGCGGGCGATTTCGGTTAGTTCGGTTTCGGGTGGGATGAGGAGGTACGAATAGGCGCGGCGGTTGCTGCGGCCTACTCGTCCGCGGAGTTGATAGAGCTCGGAGAGGCCGTGGCGGTCGGCGCGGTTGATGAGGATGGTGTTGGCGAGGGGAATGTCGAGGCCGTTTTCGATGATGGAGGTGGCGACGAGGACGTCGTACTCGTGGTTCATGAAGGCGAGCATGACGCGTTCGAGTTCGGCTTCGGGGAGCTGGCCGTGGCCGATGACGATGCGGGCTTGCGGTACTAGCTCGCGGATCTTGGTGGCGATGTCGTAGATGGTTTCGACGCGGTTGTGGACGAAGTAGGTTTGGCCGCCGCGCTCGAGCTCCATTTCGATTGCGGTGCGGACCAGCTTTTCGTCGAACTTGGCGACGATGGTCTGGATGGCCATGCGGTCTTTGGGCGGGGTCTCGATGACGGACATGTCGCGGAGGCCGATGAGCGACATATGCAGGGTGCGGGGGATGGGCGTGGCGGACATGGAGAGGACGTCGATCTGCGCGCGCATCTGTTTGAGGCGCTCTTTGTGACGAACGCCGAAGCGCTGCTCTTCGTCGACGACGAGGAGGCCAAGGTCCTGGAACTTTAAATCTTTGGAGAGGATGCGGTGGGTGCCGATGAGGATGTCGATCTTTCCCTGTTCGGCTTTTTCGAGGATGACCTTTTGCTCCTTGGGGGTGCGGAAGCGGGAGATCATCTCGACGTTGACGGGGAAGTTGGCGAAGCGGCGTTTGAAGGACTCGTAGTGCTGGAAGCTTAGGACGGTGGTAGGGGTTAGGACTGCGACTTGTTTTCCGTCCTGCACGGCTTTGAAGGCGGCGCGCATGGCGACTTCGGTTTTGCCGTAGCCGACGTCGCCGCAGAGGAGTCGATCCATGGGTTGGGTGGACTCCATGTCGCGCTTGATGTCGGCGATGGCGGTGAGCTGGTCGTCGGTCTCGTTGAAGTCGAAGGCGTCTTCGAACTCGTGCTGCATGTTGGTGTCGGGAGAGAAGGGCGTGCCTTGCGCGGCTTTGCGTTGGGCGTAGAGCTTGAGAAGCTCGGCCGTCATATCGGCCATCGCCTTTTTTACACGGGCCTTGGTTTTTTGCCAGCCCTGGGTGCCTAGTTTGTTGAGTTCGGGCGGTGGGCCGGTTTCGCTGGAGCGGTATTTCTGGATGAGGTCGAGGCGGGTGAGGGGGACGTAGAGTTTGGCTTCGTCGGCGAACTCGAGGATCATGAGTTCGAGGGGGATGCCGGAGTCTTCTTCGATGACGCGGAGGCCGCAGTAACGGGCGATGCCGTGTTCGACGTGAACGACGTAGTCGCCTACGGCGAGGTCGCGGAAGTCGGAGATGAAGGCGGCGGCTTTGGATTTGCCGCGGCGGACTGGGCGGGCGGCGACGTCGGCGTCGTCGGAGAGATCTTGTGCGCCGAAGATGACGATTTGGGTGGCGGTGGTTTTGTCGAGGTCGAGGATCTGGACGCCGGCGGCGATGGTCGTCTTGACGATGACGGGGGTGCGGAGGTCTCCGGCGAGATAGCTGGATTCGCTGTAGACGTTTGCGCTGCCGTGGGCTTCGCTGCGTGAGCCGAGGCGGTAGGGGAGGTGGTACTCCTGCAGGAGGCCAGCGAGGCGTTCTACTTCGCCCTGATTGGGCGCGGTGAGGAGAATATGGGCTTCCTGTTTGATGAGTGCGTTGAGGGCGTCGATCAGCGCGGGGATGGAGCCGTGAAAGCGTTGGGTGGGGCGGGTGGCGAAGTCGACTTCGGAGAGGTCGCTGCGATCGGCGTCGAGGATGTCAACTGCGCCTAGCTGATCGAGTTCGATGCCGGAGTATTTGTGGAGGCGGTCGTCGAGGTCCCAGGGGGAGAGGTAGATGTCCTCAGGGCGGACGAGATTGCCGATGCCTGAGCGGTCGTGGCGCTGTTCGACTTTGTTCCACCAGCGCTCGCCCTGATTTTTGACCATGGCGGGTTCTTCGATGAAGACGCGGGGCGCGGTGGGGCTGGAGGCGCTGAGGAGATCGAGGAGGGTGAGGTTGGCTCCGGCTACGGGGGCGAAGAACTCCCAGCCAGGGAAGATGGTGGCCTCTCCGGTGCGGGTGCTGACGTGGGTGAGGAGCTCGGCGGGTTCTTCGCCGCCTTCGAGTGCTGCGCCTGCGGTGCCGGCTCGGGTTAGGCGGGCGTTGATGGCGGCTAATAATTTTTCTGTGACGGGGGTTTCGGTTAGGGGGAGGAGTAGCGCGTCATCGAGGGGTGAGTTGCTGCGTTGGGTTTCAGGGTCGAACTTGCGGATGGATTCGATCTCGTCGCCGAAGAAGTCGATGCGGACGGGGCGGTCGATCTCGGGGGAGTAGACGTCGAGGATGCCACCGCGGAGGGTGACCTGGCCGGGCATCTCGACGACGTCGACTTTGGTGTAGCCGACGGAAAGGAGATGCTCGACGAGCATGTCGGGCATGTACTCTTCACCGACTTTGAGGTGGAGGGTGAGGGCTCGGTAGTAGTCGCGGGGGAAGAGACGCATGCAGGCGGCTTCGACGGGGGCGATGACGAGGCGGGCCTGATTCGTGGCGATTTTCCAGAGGGTAGCGGCGCGGGTCTCCTGAATCTCGGGGTGGGGCGAAAGGTTTTCGAA
>Ga0210406_10003591_pt1 | contig 16924 bp, 16 predicted proteins | sample IncBWC30MmetaG_FD_155454 | JGI IMG/M metagenome (GOLD analysis project Ga0210406, IMG submission 155454) | Forest soil microbial communities from Barre Woods Harvard Forest LTER site, Petersham, Massachusetts, United States - Inc-BW-C-30-M | ecosystem: Environmental > Terrestrial > Soil >... | reverse complement strand
GGTGAATACCGGGGTGGCCCATGCCACCACTCCTTTGGTCCTGCTGCTGAACAACGATACGGAAGCGCTAAGTGCCGGCTGGCTGGAAGAGATGGTGGGCTGGATGTCTATCGATAGTGTCGGCGCCGTCGGGGCCAAGCTTCTCTATCCTGATGGAACAATCCAGCACGCTGGTGTGCTGGTCGGATCGCACGGAGGCCTAGCCGAGCATCTATTTCATCGCCTCGACAAGGACATCATAGGATTTAACTTTCTCACCCATGCCGCCCGGAATGTGAGCGCTGTGACGGCGGCGTGCATGCTAACGTCAAAGGCCGTTTTTAACGAAATAAAGGGCTTCGATGAAACAAATTTCGGGATGGAGTATAATGACGTTGACTACTGTCTCCGCCTGGGACGTGTTGGAAAGCGAGTCGTGTTTACGCCCCAGGCGACGCTGCTGCATCACTGCAGCCAATCACGGGGGACGGCTTTCAGGCCGAATGAACACACTAATTTCTTGCAACGATACCCGGGAATCAGAGATCCGTTCTACAACGAAAGCCTTGGCCGCGAACGCATGCCGGTAGCCATCAATCCGCGGCACTTTGTCCATACAGAGCGTATTGGCAAACTGAAGGTCTTGATGATCTCTCATAACCTCGAACTGGAGGGCGCGCCGAAAGTGTTGTTCGACCATGCGGCTTACTTCGCCTCCAGCGGTGGGTACAATGTTACGATGGTCTCCCGAGAGGACGGCCCCCTAAGAGGCCAAGTGGAGGAGTCCGGAATCCCAGTTAGGATTGTGGAAGGGGTCCTGCCAAGACCGGGGGAAAATACTCTCGATTACACTGGACGATTGCGCGAAATTGGCACGAACCTCGAGGCGAAATCGTATGATCTCGTCGTCTGTAATACCTTGATTAGCTTTTGGGGCGTGGTCCTTGCGGGACTGTTTAACCTTCCCGCCATCTGGCACATCCACGAAAGCACTACACTTGATCAATTCTTTCACTTTGATCCCGTGCCAGAGGGTTTGGTGGAAAGCTGTCTCGCCGCGGCCGACCGAGTAGTTTTCGAGGCCAATGCAACCCGAGAACTCTTTAGGCATTACGAGAAACGGAGCAATTTCACAACAGTACATGGGTCAATCGATGTGGGTGCGATCGATAGGTTCCGTGAACAGCACTCTCAACGCTCGATGAAAGTCAAGCACGGCATTGATCCTGAGAAGTTGGTCGTGAATCTTATCGGCACCATCTGTGCCCGGAAGGGACAGCTCATTTTCGCCCAGGCGATTGAGTTACTGCAAACGAAGTGGCCGAACGATACTGCCAATATCTGTTTCGTTATGCTTGGGGCGCGCGAATCGCCCTATCTCGATTTGTTGCGCAAGCAGCTGGAAACAATTCGTGAGACAGATGTACGCTTGATTGAGCCGCGCCATGACGTCTTCGATTTCTATCGCCTGACAGATATTTTTGTGTGTGCCAGCTTTCAAGAGTCGTTTCCCCGAGTGATTCTGGAATCAATGGCCTTTAAGTTGCCAATCGTAACTACGGACGTATTCGGTATTCCAGAGATAGTGGACAATAATGGCGAAGCATTGATTGTTCATGCCGGAGACCCGTTATCCATGGCGAATTGCATTAAGAGCTTGGTTGGAGACCCTAAGGCTCGAGAGGAGCTCGGCGCCAGAGCTCATGCCAAAGTCACGCGCCTTTTCAATAGCCGCACTCAACTTGGCCGGCAGCTTGATCTTACAAAAGAAGTGGTCGCGAGGCATGTATGAGCAAACTCCCTCAGAGCGGCGAATATTTAGCATTTAGCTGCGGAAAACTCGCCGCTCCTATACTCGCGAGTCAAGGCTCGTCTGTTCTGGATCCTAGAGTCTGACGGGATAAGGAATGAGCCTCAATAGCATCGATTAAACTGTGATCGGGATCATCGGCGGCACGGGCTTCATTGGTCTTAACTTGTCCTGGCACCTCCAAAAGGAAGGCCTGCCATGTCGCACATTTTCAAGGAACGGACTTTTGTTAAATCCAAAGAGTATTTACTATTCTCCGCTTACTAAAATCGAGCACATCAAAGGCCACCTTTCCGATGAGGCGGCAGTTAGGGAATTCGTCAGGCCCTGCCGTTCAATTGTTATGCTTGTCTCGCATCTTCTCCCGTCCTCCTCTCCTGCGGAGATAAGATCTGTAATTTCCTGGTTTGGCGCAGCTTTCGTTCAACTCCTGGAGGCTTGCCGCAGTTCCAAAGTTGATCAGATTGTTTTTGTGTCTTCAGGCGGCACCATCTACGGCGAGAACTTGAGGGGGGTACCGGTAAACGAGCAACATCCCTTGAATCCACATTGCGCGTATGGCTCCTTTTGCGCCTTCCTTGAACAACTCACTCGCACATTCCATAATCAGCACGGGTTGCCCTATACGATCCTGCGTCTGGGCAACCTCTATGGCTTACTCAAGCGCCCGAATAACAATCAGGGCATCGTTGACCATTATGTTCGCTCCACTCGAGCCAAACGGCCTTTCACCATCTTCGGAGACGGCAACGAAATAAGGGATTATATTTATATCGACGATATTTCGGCCGTAATTACCGCGGTCGTGCAGAATCCGCCTTCGAACAACATATTCAATGTCGGTACCGGGCGGCCCCATACTTCCAAGGAAATAATCCAGGCCGTAACGTGCCAGTTCGAACTCCCCAAGGTTCCCATTTTATTTCAACCACGTCGGCTGGGGGACGTTCGTTGTTCGTTGTTAGATATGGCGAAGTTTGAAAAGACTTATGGCCTGTGCTGCACTACCACTCTTAAAGAAGGGCTCAAAAAGTATGCAGAGCAAGAGTCCCTCGGCTGTAGCTGTTCAAAGCTCGCTGTTTCAATTTGACTGCCGGCGGCATTCTTAAGTCATTTTGCCAGTAGTCCGATAACGTTTCCCGATCCCGTGACATAGCGAGTTTCTTCTGCCGATCCGGCCAGTCAGCCCGTAAACGATCAAATCGCCCCGGACGACGGGATGTGGGAGGGCAATCCAAGTCACTATTTCGGAGTCGGACAGTCGGCCTTGCATTGCATCAAAGTTTCCATGCTGGCCGGGGGAATCGAGACCTTTACGAATATCCTCGATTTGCCCTGCGGCCACGGGCGCGTCTTGCGCCACCTCCAACACGCTTTTCCCCGCGCCCAGCTTACCGCATGCGACATCAACATGCCTGCGACGGAGTTTTGTGCCAGAACGTTTGGCGCCACGCCGGTGCAAGGAAATGAATCTCCTGGCAAAATCGCGCTGCAAGGAAATTACGACCTAATTTGGGTAGGATCCTTGCTCACCCATTTGAACGCGAAGGCTTGCATGGATTTTCTTGACTTTTTTCGGGCAAAGCTTCGTCCGAAAGGGCTTTGGTTTTCACTCTCCACGGACGCGAAGTAGCGGGGCGAATGCGCGGTGGCGTGCAGACATATGGCCTCGATTCCAGCGCCATCGCCCACATTTTGAAACAGTATTTGGAGAAAGACTTTGCCCTTTCACGCGTATCACCCGGACCAGGCAGCGCCTAGGATTACTGGGAATTACGGCATTTCGCTTACTTCGCCGTGCTGGGTTTTCAGCCAGGTCGCGAGAATGCAAGACGTAAGGCTGCTGACGTACACAGAGAAGGGTTGGGACAATCACCACGACGTTGTCTCGTTTTTGCGAGAATAACTGTTCGAGGGTTCGCTTCACCAACTCGCATTGGCAACTAGAACCATTCTTTGTTGGGGTTAGCGTATTTATGTCGAAGCGGGATCTGTTTGACTTCACGTTTATTCCATTTTTTTCCAATTTGAAGTTTCCTATTCGGTAAGCGGTTATGCTCTTTTTTCCAATTCCGACTGACACTTTATAGGTTGACATCTTTGCACATTTAATATTCATATTTCATAAGAATATGAAAACAGTCCCAATCTTTTTTTGGATATTTCGGGCTTGATTTATGGTCCTCATAAACTAGCCTCGGAACTGTTTCTTCAGATGGCTGCCAATATATGACAAACAAATTTTATCTTACCGGGCTGCGATTCAACAGGGGTCGCCGAAATCGAGGTGCCTTAGGTCTTGCGCTGTTACTGGGCGTTTGCTTGAGCTCGGTCGCTTTCATCGTTACCCGCGGCAGCACCACAGAAGGGCTGTTGCCTCGTGTTCCATCAAGCCATCAAGGGTCGCCGGGATTGCTTTCCGAGTCTCCCGTTGACTCCAGGAAACAGGCGGTCTCGGCTCAATCGGAGGGATCTCTCGATAAAGTGGAAGTCGCGTCTCTAGGCGGCTGGGCAATCAGCGCCAACCGCGCAAGGTGATCGGAGTCGCGAGTGTCGACCGCGGAGCAAGTCGCCGCCTATTGGTCGACGGACCACAAGATCGATCGTCCGCTGAGCTGGCTCGAGCATCCGGCCATTGTGCGATATGTAAATCGCCGCGTGACGGGTGATCCTGGTCAAAATTTTGTCGAGTGGTTCCAGCAGTCCTATCTTCCGACTCAGGTTGATTGGGCTATGTCTTTAGGCTGTGGGCTTGGAGAATTTGAGCGCAGCGCCTGCCGTCTGGGGATCGCCCGGAAAATCGACGCGAACGATATCAGTCCCCCCGCGATCGCAACCGCAAAAGCAGAGGCAGAGAAAGCCGGCCTGGGCGACCGCATTAATTATTCCATTGTGAACCTTGATGATGCGGAATTTCCGGAAGCGGCATATGACGTCGTTTTCGCTAGTTCATGCGTACACCACGTTTTCCAACTTGAGAGCCTCTTCAAGCGCGTGCGAAAATCTATGAAACCGGGCGCTCTGTTCTACCTCATGGAATACGTGGGCCCGACGCGTTTTCAAACATCGCCGGCGCTAACAGTTCTGATTAACAACATCCGCAGCGCGTTTCCGGACGTGTTGCTGCGGAGCTTGTTCGCGGGCGATGGCTCGCTTATCGGTCAATATGCTCCTTCACCTGCAGAACATTTCGAGGCTCACGATCCGTCTGAGGCGATACGTTCGGCAGAGATCGTCCCGCTATTGAAGATGTATTTTGAGATTTTGGAGTACCGTCCTTTCGGTGGCGCGATCTTGCACATGCTGCTGTCTGGCATCGCCGGCAACTTCGAAGAAAGCGATCCGAAGGATAGGGCGCTGCTCGACGTTTTGGCAATTATGGAGCAGTCCCTAGAGGATGCTGGAGCCATAGAATCTGATTTCGCCGTCATCGTCGCGCGCTCAAAATAGTCAGAAGCCTTAAACCCCCTCCAGGTCCGCACGCCCCGTCTCGGCTCCGGCCGAGGCGGCGTTTTTTGTGATTTACGCCTGAGGACTCGGTCTGGGCGACATACTCAGCGGGCGCGTCAGGCTCGCGCAGGGACATTTGAAACCATGCGGCGCAGGAGAACACTGCCGCGCAAACCAACGCGAAATGCGCGGGGCCAATGTAAAGGCCATTCACCGCCGGAAACGCGACCGCGTCGATTAAACTCAACGACGAAACCTGTAGAAAAACGACCAACCACCAGGACAATGCAATTGTGTAGCATCCGTTAAATGCGGTCTTCCTCGCCGATACGAAGGTTGCAGCCAGGAAGGCGAGCAGCCCCACAAACAGGGTCGGGAGGAAAATATATGGATAGGCCGTCAAGACGGCGGCGCGAACTCGACCGAAGTATCTGTCGGCGGGGCTCTCCGTCGGATCAGGCAAAACGGTCTTACTGTCGATGTAAAAAGTGCCTGTTCCGACGTTGAATGAGCCCGGCGGGTTGCCTAACTCGGCGAGGCGCTTCTCCAGCGTAGCTCCGTCCGAACCCTCGACCGTCAATATGCAGTCGTCTGTGCAATCTGTGCGGATGGAGAATCTCTGCCGGCTGGCGGATGGATCTTTGAAAGAAGTCGATACGTCAGGGCTTTCTAGCCGATCGATATCGACGTTCGCCGCGGAGCCGCCCGGCATTTTGGCGGCGACCGTAATCCAATCCCGCCCAGAATTGTGATACCAGCCCGTGAACGTATAATTGTCGCCAGCCTCCGGATCGTTCTTCGATCTGGCGTACAGCGGGTAGTTCAGGAAGCGCAAGCGAGCCTTAAACACCGCGCCGCTTCCGACGCTCGGCGGGATGTCCAAGTGCGGATCGAGCGGGATGAGCAAGCGAATTGCCTTCAGATACAGCGAGGGCAGCTGGTGCGCCAACTGCGACCAATCGAATGGGGGCATTTCCGGGATCGGTTGGGGCGCACATTCCAGAGCGCCGTTTGCGCAGGCCGCGGTAATTTCGTCTGCGACCCGACCAAAGAATGTCGAAGCTTCTGTTGGCGACGAATAATGGCCAGTAGTCGCCGCGCCGCCGCGAAGTATCCAAACGAACCAGCCCGCCTGTATCTCCTTACAGGACTCTGGATAATTCGGATGGATACGGCATCCCAGGTCGAGGATGTTAGAGTCCCAGTAACCGACCGCCTCATCGCTCTCGATGTAGCCCTTCAGCGATGCAAAACTGGGACTGACATCGTAGATGCGATCACGTGCGGCGCGCGTCACTGACACAAAAGGCTTCGTCCCGCCAGAGCGCACGCTATGAATGGCGCCAAGCGCCCTCTGGAAGTTTGCTTCTTTAAAATCGACCCCCACGAATTTGCCGTAGGCCCACCAGTTAACACCGCGAAAGCCGACCTGGGTTGCGGCAAAGACCGCAATCAGCACCAGTAATGCGGCTGCGAATTCACCAACGCGCGCCGCCCGCCATGCGACGAGAGCCGCGGCGGCCGCCAAGACAACCATCGCGGGAACAAACGAAGCGCCTTCCTCGCGTGTGAGCCAGAACCAACCGAGCGTAGCGCCGGAAATCGCCGCCCACGTAATGCGCCTCTTTGGCGGCCATTCGAGGAACAGAGCAGCGGCCATGGTCGCAAAAAGAAGCAACATTTGTTCGCAATAGATGCGCTCTCTCACGATGCGTCGCCCAAAGACGTCGAGCGAATAGGGATGCCACAAGAGAAGTGCGAAAAGCAGCCCGGAAAGCAAATAGGATTTCATGAATCGCTGCGCGATAGTCACGAGGACGACGATTGTTGCAGAATGGAATAACGCCTGAGCAAACGAAACGGGCATGCCGAGCCAATTTGCGACGGCAAGGAACGCAGGGTAACCGGGGCCCTTCATCAACGTAAACGAATTAAATGGGCCGAGCCAATCTCCGGCTGATAAGTATTGCCCGGACAGCATAAAGGTCCCATCGTCGCCCATCGCTGTCGGGTAGAGCGTGAGAGGCGTGTGCAACGCCACCAGCGTGTAGAGTAGACAAAGGGCGCCGATATAGGAGTAGACGACGGGGTTCGGGGCGTTGAAACTCAAGAGCCTGCGCATTCGGCTTCGCCTAATGATGGTGTTTGGCAGTCCCTAGCCCAGGGCACGGATCGGGTCGCCATCTTCATGAAAAAAGGTCTTCGAGGTCGGCGAGGCGCTGTTCGGCAGGAGCATTCAGGCCAAATCGTTGGAGACCCCATTCAGTGATCGCATGCAAAGGCGTGTTTTGCAACAACTGCGACGACGACCACTCGACCCAGGTGTGCGGCGTCCCGCCGAGCCGGGCATGAAACTCCTCCATCAGCCTCGACTTGCCCAAGCCGGGCTCACCGACGATGAGCGCGAGCTGGCCTTCGTCCTTGTGCGCGCGCTCCGAGCGGCGGGCGAGGAGATCGAGCTCCCTGACCGCCCTCTCGCGGCCGTGCAACGGGATGATGTCTCCGCCGCGACCGTGCAGGCAACCACAGCCCCGGGATCCCCAAGTGGCAACCGGATAGTCCCAGGGCGAGATTACCGGCTGACAAATAATACCACGACTTTTGTCGTTGACGCTCCGACGTCTGGAGTAGTGGTTCTTACGGAAACGTATCAGGCCGGCGACTTTATTGTGCGAGTTAATGGGAGGCGCAGCGATTATTTCAGGGTCAATCATGCCTTTCGAGGTGTCAAGATTCCGAAGGCCGGAACTTATGTAATTTCATTTTCTTACTGGCCCAGGTACTTCGGCATTTCTTTGTGGATGGCTGCCGCGGGAGCAGTGCTGCTGGCCGGATGGCTGATTCTGGCATTTCGACAAAAAGATGCCGGGGCCGCGCTTGCTGGACAACAAGCGCACGGATAATATCAACGGAACGCAGGGAATCGGAAAACCTTCCGATGCCGCGCACAAAGAGCTATGGACGCTATATCAAGAGAAGCGGCGGAAATAGACGCTGCGAGAACGTCGAATGACGGCTCGCGCATCTTCATTTCCGGAGGGGCAGGATTTATCGGGAGTCACCTTTTGCGCCGGCTATTGATGGACAAGGGCGTCGAAAAAGTGGTTGTTTTCGATAACTTCACGTCGGGCCAGGAATCCTACATCGCTGAATTAATCAATGATCGCCGCCTCAAAGTAGTTCGCGCGGACCTTAAGGACCTAAACGCGGTAGAGTCAGCCATGACTGGGTGCGGCACCGTCTTTCATCTCGCGGCAAATCCCGACATCGCCAAAGCCGTAACCCAGCCCGACATTGATTTCTGGGAAGGTACCTATCTAACCCAGAACGTGATTGAAGCAATGCGCGTAACCGGGGCCAGGAAAATCTTCTACACCTCGGGCAGCGGGGTCTATGGCGAGGACCCAGCCGTGGCTTTTCGCGAAGACTATGGACCGTGTATTCCAATTTCAACCTACGGCGCTAGTAAGCTGGCATCTGAATCCCTAATCGCCGCCTACTGCCAAATGTTTGGTCTTGTGGCCCGAGTCTTTCGTTTCGCGAACGTGGTGGGACCCCGGCAAACACACGGGGTAGGCTACGATTTCATCCGCCGGCTAAGGGGCGATTCAACGGCGCTGCGCATCCTCGGCGATGGCACTCAGAAGAAAAGCTACGTCCACGTCGACGACGTGCTGGAAGCGATCTTTATTGTGGCGGCCAATGCGATTAAGCCATATGAAGTTTTCAACGTTGCGACTGACGATTACGTTACTGTGCGACAAATCGCGGATCTCGCCGTAGCGATCGCAGGCCTCCGACCGGATGAGGTAAGATATGATTTTGCCGGCGGTGACAGGGGCTGGAAGGGGGACGTGCCGATTGTGCGCTTTGACTGCTCGAAGATCAAAGCGCTGGGCTGGAGAAACCACCGATCCTCTGTGGAAGCGCTGAGCGATGCCATGGAAGCCATGCGAAGCGAGATCGAAAGTGCATAAGCCAGAGACGGCTCCGTCTGATATCGATGCAGCACCTTCGCCCGGAAGGGGCCGTGCCTGAATAAGAAGATGAACCCCGCAGATGAAAACAAGCCCGAGTTCGATAAATTTGCCCGCGACTACGAGGCGCTCTTCAAGCCATGGTTAAAGATCGCTGGAGCTTCGCGCGAGTATTTTGCACGCTCTAGACTGAACTGGTTGTCTTATCTCCTGCATGAGCAAGAAATCGCACCGAGGCGAGTGATGGATTTTGGTTGTGGCACAGGGATGTCTCTTCCGTTGCTGGCGGACATTCTCGATGCGGAGCAGGTTATAGGGTTGGATACATCGGAAGAGTCGCTGGCTGTTGCGCGTGAATCGGTCGGAAGCCGGTCTGTGCAACTCGCAACCCCCACCAAGTATCTTCCCCAACAGGATCTCGACCTGGTTTTTTGCAATGGTGTCTTCCACCACATACCGGTGGTGGAGCGACCCGCTGCGGTGGATTATGTTTATCGTTGCTTGCGGCCCGGCGGTATGTTCGCAATGTGGGAAAACAACCCCTGGAATCCTATTCAGTCCTTTGCCATGAAGCATGCGAAGATAGATAAGAATGCAATTCCCCTCCCGCCACCGGAATCGCGCCGGCTCGTCGCTTCGAAGCGGTTCCCAGTGATTCGAACCGATTATTTATTTTTCTTCCCGGGGCGCTTCGGCTGGCTACACCCGTTAGAAAAATGGCTGATTAAGGTGCCGTTGGGCGCTCAGTACCAGATTCTCGCCCGTAAAGAGTGACTATATGCGTAGTGGGCTGTCATCAGATAAGGTAAGCGACGCGATGACGGCGATGCTGGAGGAATTGAATGGTCAATGACGCCCAGTCCGTGGGCGCGGATCCGCGCTGCGTCATCGAGTACTTCGTGCCGGGAAACGCGGCGCTCGGCAACGCCGAACTAAGCATCGTCGTCCCTGCTTTGAATGAGGAAATCACGGTAGGTGAATTCATCGAGTGGTGCAAGGAAGGTTTGGAGCGCGCCGGTGTTGTCGGTCAAGTTCTCATCATCGACAGCTCCAACGATGAGACGGCCAAGATTGTTCTCGATCATGGCGGCGAGGTCCTCCACACGCCGAAGCGAGGGCTTGGCCGCGCTTACATCGATGCCATTCCTTATATCCGCGGAAAGTGGATTGTGATGGGTGACGCGGACTTGACCTACGACTTTCGGGAATTGACTCCTTTCGTGGAGGAGTTTCGAAAGGGAGCGGAGTTTGTCATGGGCAGCCGGTTTCGAGGCAGCATCGAGAAGGGGGCGATGCCAGGATTGCACCGTTACTTTGGCACACCTCTTACCACTTGGATTCTCAACCTCATCTATCGGAGCAACTACTCGGACATTCATTGCGGGATGCGAGGACTAACCCGCGCCGCTTTGGAGAAAATCGATCTTAAGTCGCAGTCCTGGGAGTACGCGAGCGAGATGATCCTGAAAGCTGCACGACTGGGTCTTGCCACTGCCGAGGTGCCTGTGAGGTTTTACAAGGATCGGGAGGGGCGCGTCAGTCACCACCGGCGCATGGGTTGGCTGTCGCCGTGGATTGCAGGCTGGCTGAACTTGAAAGTGATGCTCGTTTACACGCCGGACTCATTTCTGCTCAAGCCCGGCATTGCACTTATGGCAATCGGATTATTGCTTTCTCTTGGTCTGGCGGGAGGACCCGTCACCATTGGAAACATTGGCTTTAGCCTGTACTGGATGCTCTTCGGCGTGACCTGTACGACTCTTGGTTATAGCTCCATCCAAATCGGGATGCTTGCGCGCGTCATGCATGGGCTGCGACCCCTGTTTGTTAAACGGGCGCAAAGATTCGTGACATACGATCGCGGAATGCTCGTGGCGAGCGCCTCTGTCGCGTTGGGGGTGATGCTTCTGGGCACTTTGGTCTACCGCTATTTAAATCTCGGACTCCGACTGGAAGCTATATCGCACCCGGCCATCCTCGGTCTTCTGCTCATCATCCTCGGATTCCAGACATTCTGTTTCACCCTGCTCATGGAGATGGCGCTACGTGTCGCCTCGAGGTTCCGCGAATGAATATGCGGGCGGATGAGAGCTATGGGCAGCGGGGGCTGACCCTGGCCGACCGGCTGGGAGTGTGGCTGTCGCAGCGGGCGATTCGCCGATACCTCCCAAGGCGGAACGACCTTGAAGTATTGGAGCTCGGCTGCGGCTACCGTGCCACCCAGTTAATCGCCTTAAAACCGAAATTGAAACGCGGTATCGGAGTGGATTTCCACATCGCGCCGGAGTTGCAAGCGCTGGAACGGTTTACGTTCCATGAAGGCACAATCGCGGAGACACTGCCGAAGCTGGAGAGTGAAACAGTGGACGTGCTAATGCTTATCTCGGTCTTGGAACATCTGGCCGAACCACATTTTGCCATCCAATCCGCATGCCGGTTGCTCAAGCCGTCAGGGCTGCTACTGATCAACGTTCCGACATGGCTGGGAAAGCGATTTTTGGAGTTCTCTGCTTTCCGGCTCGGCCTCAGTCCGAAAGTCGAGATGGACGATCACAAAATGTATTACGGCAAACGTGATCTCTGGCCGATCCTGGTTCGAGCTGGTTTCAAGCCGAGCCAGATTCGACTAAGGTATCATAAATTCGGCCTGAATCTGTTTGCGGCAGCCAGGAAGAGGGATATCGGCCAGCAGGACTAGACAAACACCTTTTAGAGACTAAGATGCGTAATTCGCTCGTCTTCCATGCATTTTGCCTTGCTCGGCCCCCGCAATTGTCGATAACATCTGGACAAGCTGGCTCGGAATTCCTGGATGATCATCACGCGCTCTCCATTGGCTTTCTCATCGCCGCCGCCATCGACAAGTACATTTATATCAACGTTCATCGCCGCTTCGCGGATGGTTTTCTGCTAAAGTATTCCCATCTCGAGGAAGCAGCCCACGATCGAGGAAATCAAACAGCCTATCATTAAGGAAGCGCTAAGGTTGGCAGGCGTGCAAGAACGCAATTTGGAGATCACGAGCATAGCCGATATCCCGGCCGGAACGGGGCTCGGCTCGTCGGCTAGATATGAATCGAATTGGATCTGGTAGCAAGTGGCCCAAGCATGTTGAACCGCTCACCGCCGAACAATCACACATCATCGACGACTGGATGCAGCATTTCCATGAAGTCAATCGTGCACGCTTTTCCGGGGTCGTAGATTTTAACCATCGCTACGTGATGAAGCACAGTCCTGCTGCTTTCGTTTCTACTCTCGATGTCGGGGCCGGTTTAGGAGAACACCTGGATTACGAAAATCTTACGCCTCGACAACTCGCTGCATACGTGGCTCTCGAATTCCGTCCAAAGATGGCTGATGCGATCAGGAAAAAGTGGCCGGACGTGCAGGTCTATGACGTAGACTGCCAAGAGAGAATGCCCTTCGCTGAGGGTCAGTTTGACAGAATAATTGCAATACATGTTCTGGAGCACCTCCCTAATCTTCCAGCGTTCCTGCGTGAAGCGCGCCGACTGTTGGAAAAAAAGACTGGAAAACTCCTAGTCGTGATACCATGTGAAGGTGGCTTGGCGTATTCTTTCGGACGCCGATTCACTTCGAAGAAGATGTTCGAAAAGCGATACGGTCTGCCGTACGAACCGTTTATCGCGGGGGAGCATGTTAACCGAGCTGATGAAATCCTTACAGAGATAAAGCGCTTGTACTCCATTCAGCATAGGTTTTATTATCCGCTTGCCGTGCGCTCCCTGCATTTAAACCTTTGCATTGGTTTAACTCTGCGTCCCGCTTGACAATTGGAGGAGTACTGGTTCTCTTGGGCTAGCTAGGACTGCCGAGCTTGCCATCCCAGTCCTACGACAACAATTACCCACTTGAGTAGTCGTGTAAGAGCGAATCGCCCCCGCCTAACATATTCCTTCCGCCTCATCAGGGGCACGACTTGAATAGTTCATGATCATTACACGTTCTCCGCTGCGAATCTCGCTCGGCGGCGGTGGCACTGATCTCCCTTCCTATTATCGCGAGCACGGCGGATTTCTGATCGCGGCAGCAATCGACAAATACATTTATATTAACGTTCATCGTCGTTTTGTGGAGGGGTTTCTCCTCAAGTATTCGCATCTCGAGGAGGCAGCCACGATAGATGATATCAAGCATCCCATCATTCGAGAGGCTCTGAAGTTAGCCGATGTGCGGGAACATAATTTGGAGATCACCAGTATGGCGGATATCCCGACGGGCACGGGCCTGGGTTCTTCCGGAAGCTTTACGACAGGGGTGCTCAAGGCCTTTCATGCGTTGCGCAGGAATCTCGTTCACCCGGCGGAACTGGCCGAGCAGGCCTGTCAGATTGAAATCGAAAAGCTTGGCGAGCCGATCGGGAAGCAAGACCAATACATTGCCGCCTACGGGGGCATTACCTGTTTTAGATTCCTCCAGGATGGCCGCGTCGAAGCGTGGCCGCTAAAGATTTCGGAGGAGACTCTTTTTAATCTCGAGGATAACCTGCTTCTTTTCTTCACCGGTTACTCGCGTTCGGCGTCGAAGATCCTTAAGGAACAGGACGACAAGAGCAAACAAGCCGATAAGGCAATGGTGGAGAACCTCCATTTTGTGAAGGAACTGGGCAAGCAAAGCCAGATGGCGCTCGAAAGCGATAACCTGAATGAGTTTGCGCGGCTCATGGATGTGCACTGGCAACGCAAGAAGGAGCGGTCTAAGAGCATGAGCAACCAGGACATCAATAACTGGTACGATCACGCCATGGCCAATGGCGCGCTCGGCGGGAAAATTATCGGCGCCGGCGGTGGTGGCTTTCTTATGTTTTATGCCGACGATAAGGCGCGCCTGCGTCACGCTATGCGGGAAAAGGGATTAAAGGAGGTGCGTTTTCGCTTCGACTTCGAAGGCACCAAGATTTTGAATCAATGAGTTTGCCACCCGTAGAAAGAGAGATGGCCGATTGGCCTGTCGCGATTCTCGCGGGAGGCCTGGCGACGCGGCTGCGACCGATCACGGAAAAAATTCCCAAGGCCCTCGTCACAGTGGCAGGCGAACCGTTCCTCGCACATCAACTGCGCTTACTTCATTCCGCGAGCTTGCGCCATGTTGTCGTCTGCGCCGGTTATCTTGGCGAAATGATTAAAGCGGAATTTGGCGACGGCGCACGGTTCGATATGCGGATCGAGTACTCATTCGACGGGCCGCATCTGTTGGGAACCGGTGGAGCCCTGAAGCGGGCACTGCCATTACTCCGGAAGAATTTTTTCGTCCTCTACGGCGACTCCTATTTGCCCATCGACTACCGCAGGGCGGGTGGGGTGTTTTTGTCCAGAGATAAGTCAGCTCTCATGACCGTCTTCAAGAATGACGGCCGCTGGGACACGAGCAATGTCTGGTTCGATGGCAATCAAATCCTGCGTTATGACAAGAAGCAACCCACACCGGAAATGCGATACATCGACTACGGCTTGGGAATTCTGCGCGCGGACGTAATTGGCGGATGGCGTGATAATGAACCATTCGATTTGGCGGACGTTTATTACCAGCTCGCCGCGGAAAAACAACTTGCCGGATACGAAGTCACACAGCGTTTCTACGAAGTCGGTTCGCCCGAAGGCCTGGCGGAACTCGATAGTCTTTTGCGCAATCAAGCCACCTTTTGCACATCATGAATTATTCCGAACAATATCTGCAAGAGACCGCCCAAATTGTTTCCCAGCTTGATCCTGCTCTTTGCGAACAAGCGGTGGACTTACTGGCGGCTGTCCGGGAGCGAGGTGGTCGCCTGTTTATTCTCGGCGTGGGCGGGAGTGCGGCCAACGCTTCACATGCCGTTAACGATTTTCGCAAGATCGCCGGTCTTGAATGCTACGCGCCCACTGACAATGTTTCGGAACTGACGGCTCGGACTAACGATGAAGGCTGGAGCACAGTCTTCGCGGAGTGGTTGAAGGGCAGCCGGCTCAACAAGAAAGATGCGCTCCTTATCTTTTCTGTGGGTGGCGGCGATCTCGAAAAGAACGTAAGCCCTAATCTCGTTGCGGCCTTGCAACTCGCGAAGGAACGCGGCAGTGCTGTTCTCGGGGTTGTAGGCCGCGATGGCGGCCACACCGCAAAAGTAGCGGACGTCGCCATCGTTATCCCGACCGTGAACCCAGGCAACACAACGCCTCACTCAGAAGCGTTCCAAGCCGTGGTTTGGCATCTTTTCGTCAGCCATCCAAAGCTCAAGGTCGCGCAGACGAAATGGGAAAGCACGAAGTAGCGCGTCGCGCGGTGTTTCTCGATCGCGACGGCGTGCTCAACCGGCCGCTGGTAAAGGAAGGCCGTCCTTATCCCCCTGCGCGGGTCGAGGAGTTCGAGCTCTACCCGGACGTGGCGGAGGGCTGTGCCCAATTGGACGCGAAAGGTTTTCTGCTCATCGTGGTTACAAACCAACCCGATGTTGGCCGCGGTACTCAAACCATTGAAGCAGTCGAGGCATTGCATCGCAAAATGCTCGCGGACCTGCCGCACATTGCCCGTGTCGAAGTCTGTTGGCACGCCGGAAGCAAGTGGGCTGATCCTTGCACTTGTAGAAAGCCCCAGCCTGGGATGCTCCTGCGCGCGGCCGAGGCGCTCAATATCGATCTCGGCCGAAGTTTCCTCATCGGCGACCGCTGGCGGGACATCGATTGTGCTCGCGCGGCCGGCTGTCGCACAGTTTTTATCGATCGAGGCTATTCAGAGACGCTGAGGTCTCCGCCAGACTGGACAGTTAAAACGTTTGCTCAAGCTGTTGACGTTATCCTCCACGCAGGCGACAGGGCGGCCGATCGCTAAAAGCGAGTTGCGTTTGCCCTCCCATTAGAGCAGTCTCGACGGTGATGAGCGGAGCCACTTTAGAAGCCCTCACCGTGAAGATTTTTGCAGATGGCGCCGATCTGGAAGGAATCATCGACCTTTATCGAAAGCCCTTCGTCAAGGGGTTGACCACGAACCCGACCCTCATGCGTAAGGTCGGAATTTCGGATTACGAAGCGTTCGCACGTTCGGTTTTGGAAAAAGTCACGGACAAGCCGATTTCTTTCGAGGTTTTTTCCGATGAATTTCCAGAGATGCGCCGGCAGGCGCTGAAGATTCGGACTTGGCAGGAGAATGTTTACGTTAAGATTCCGATTACGAATACGCGCGCCGAATCAGCGCTTCCTCTCATCGCAGAGTTAGCCACTGAAGGCGTCAAAGTAAATGTGACTGCGATTCTCACTCTGGAGCAGGTGAAAGGTGTGGCTGGCGCACTGAAAAAGGAGGTCCCATCTGTCGTCTCCGTTTTTGCCGGCCGCATAGCTGACACCGGGGTTGATCCCCTTCCGCTGATGAAGGAATCGCTGAAAGCAATAGGCTCTCTGCCTTCAGCCGAACTGCTCTGGGCGAGCGTGCGGGAGGTGTTGAACATCTTTCAGGCGGCCGTTTGCGGTTGCCATATCGTCACTGTGCCTCACGACATTTTGGCGAAGGCGATCAAGCTCGGTGGAACCGACCTCACCGAGCTTTCCCTCGACACCGTGCGCATGTTTTACCAGGACGCGGCTACGGCTGGATTTCGGCTCTAATGCGAACGAAGGAAGGTTTGATGATCCACGCGCTGACTAACCACCCTGCACTAGCTCTTCCGCTGCTTAAAATGGTACCAGGAAGCAAATTGATCGTGCATATTCAGTTG
>Ga0210406_10003588_pt1 | contig 16929 bp, 14 predicted proteins | sample IncBWC30MmetaG_FD_155454 | JGI IMG/M metagenome (GOLD analysis project Ga0210406, IMG submission 155454) | Forest soil microbial communities from Barre Woods Harvard Forest LTER site, Petersham, Massachusetts, United States - Inc-BW-C-30-M | ecosystem: Environmental > Terrestrial > Soil >... | reverse complement strand
CTGGTACAAAAAGGCGAGGCAGAGCCAAGCGAGGGGCACGCCATCGACCACATCGGCTGGCGGTCCACGGGCCCGCTGGCGAAGACAATCGACGACCTGCGCGCTAAAGGCGTGACAGTGCTAACTGAGCCGCGCCCGCTGCCGCTGCCGCACGGTCCGACGATCAATTTCTCGTACGTGGCCGGACCGGCCGGCGCGAAGATCGAGATCGTGGAGCGGCCGGGACTCAAGCCCGGCGAATAAGAGCGATACGCCGCGGCGGTCTGCGATAACCTTTCGGAGTTATTAGAATATCCTCACGGAGTAACCATTAATATGATTCTTACAATAAAAGGCTTGCGCATTCGAACGGCTGCACCTCTTTTGGCCAGTGCACTTATCGGAGCTAGCCTGGGGCTAGTTCCAGCAGTTGGCGCCGATAACCAGGGTGACGGGATTGGAACCGCCAAATTCACCACCAACGGGTCGGTCACTAATTTTTCGGCATCGGCCAAGACTATTCCGTATTTTCGCTCGCAATTTACAGATCCGACGAATGGCGTGACCTACGCTTACACAATGGTCGGCACCGATCCGAGCAAAGGCAATGTGACCACCACTATTCCGGTGGTGATCATTCCTGTGAGCTTCACCTTCGCAACGTCGGCGGACCCCAACTTCACGACGCTGGACGGGTCCACGAAGGTCAACCTAACCGTTAACTCGCCGGTGTTCCAGGATTCCAACGTGGGCAAGGCCGCCAGCGCAACAGCTAGCGCGCCGCCGGCCCTCAATGCGGGTCGCACCGTGAAAGAGCCGTCGGACGTTACCCAACTCGGCGACGCGATCTACCGCGCGCAGTGGGGCAAGGTAGGCACCGCCTATCATGTGCGTCTCGCCCAGCCAACGGTACTGCCGACACAGTCCTTCGCGGTACCGGCTAACCAAGGACAAATCGTCGTCGGATCACGTTCCCATGCGCATATTGGCTTGATGGATATCACTTGGTTCGGTGATCGTCTTAACCAGACGCTTAACAACTTACACATTGACTCAGGAACGCTGCCAATCATCCTGCTTTACAATACCTTCCTCTACGAAGGTGATAACCCGGCGAACTGCTGCGTTCTGGGTTTCCATGGCGCCAGCACGTCACTAAGAGGCAACGGCCAGCAGCAAGTGCAGACCTATGCGTTTGCGTCCTACAGCGATCAAGGCATCTTCTCGGCCAACCCCGGCGACACGGTGTCCTTCATCGCCGATATTCACGCGCTGAGCCATGAAGTTCAGGAATGGCATGACGACCCCTTCGTTAACAACGCCGTTAATCCGTGGCTGACGCCTACTGCGCCGCAGTACGGCTGCAGCGGGTTGCTGGAGACCGGCGATCCGGTTGTAGGCTACGGGTTTGAGATCATGCTGAACGGCACGCTGTACCATCCCGAGGATGAGACGCACTTCTCCTGGTTCGCGCGCGAGATTCCTTCACGGGCGGCAGAAGGGTATTACACATACTTAAACAATTTCCCGACGGTGGCATCTGGGTGTAATTGATGACTGAGCCGGGTGTAATTGATGACCAAGTATGACCCGCGGTTTGCTGCTACTCGTCGCATTCGCGGCGATGGCGGGCGCGCAAGTGGCTACTTTTTCGATTGTGGCTTACGATCCCGTGAATGCCGACTGGGGAGTGGCGGTGGCGTCGCGATATTTCTCGGTCGGCTCAGTGGTTCCGTGGGCGGCGGCTGAAATCGGCGCGATCGCCACCCAGGCCAATGTGAACGTCGGCTACGGGCCACGCGGGTTGGAACTGCTACAGCAGGGGCACACTGCCAAGGAAGTGCTGGATCAACTACTGGCGGAAGACAAGTTCGAAGGCAAAGACGGCCGGCAGGTCGCGATTGTCGATGCCAAGGGAAACATCGCGGCCTACACTGGGCCTGGCGCTCTTAAATGGGCGGGTGATCGGCAAGGCAAGACCTGGTCGGCACAAGGCAACATTCTGGTGGGGCCGCAAGTGGTGGAGTCGATGGGGCGGGCCTTCGATCAAACGCAAGGTGAACTGGCCGAGAAACTGTATGCCGCGGTGAAGGCGGGGGACGAAGCCGGTGGCGACGCGCGAGGAAAGCAGTCGGCGTCCATGTTGGTGGTGCGCAAACAAGGCGGCCGCAACACTAATAACGATCGCTACATTTATATAAACGTCGACGACAACCCGGCTCCGCTGCCCGAACTGCGAAGGCTGCTAGATCTCAACCTCGGGTATCTATACCAAGACAAGACGTTCAAACTTTTGGGCGCCGGAAAAATCAGCGATGCTCGCTATGCAGCGGCGCGAGCGGTTCACTATTGGCCGGGCCGGCCGGAGGCGCATGTTACGCTCGGATTGCTCGACTACACCGGAGGCGACAAGGGCGCAGCGTTGACGGAGTTGAAGGCCGCTCAATCGCTCAGCGGGGATTCCAATTTTCGGCGGCAATTCGAGGGCGCGGCGCAGCGGTCCGCTTTCAAGGGAATCTTGGAAGACCAACCATTCCTGAAAGATCTGTTCGGAGAGCAGGGCGGCCGGTAAGATTGCGATGGCGCGCAAACCGAAACGATTCGACAGTAAGAAGGGCGTACGCCGGCTGGCGCGCGAGCGCGTGGGCAACGTGCCCGCTCCCAAAATCATCGTGCCCAAGACCGAGCGCAAGAAACCTAAGCACAAAAAGCCGGCCGGGTTAGATGAGGCTTAATCCGGACCAGACTTAGCTGCTCGCGCCAGGGCTGAATTTGGCTCGGATAATCACCAGCAGCAGCGGAATGACCCAGGCCGGAGTGATGGCGGCGAAAGCCTTGCCTTTGGAAGACCCGGTCAAGTATGCCAGAGAAAGGCCCAGGATCACCAGATACCAGATCTCGAAAATCGAGAAGAAATTCAGAAATGCGAGCGTGGCGCCGTGCACGTCCTGAATAAAGATGTCGGCGCCGAAGGGCGCCATCAGTTGCTCGGGGGATTGAATCTCGTCTCCTTTGGCGCGGACGACAATGTAGGTCGCGATGACTTGCAACGCGGGGATCAGCGAGCAGGCCGCCATGAGCGAGAACACGTCGCCAAACTTGGCGCGCAACCCCACCATGGAGCCTGTGACCGTGACCAGCCAACCCAACAATGCAAGAACCCCTATGACGAAGACGGGCGTGAAGGCGATCCCGACAGTGCCAAAGGTGTGGGCCATGTTCCGGGCCGTCTCCATCCGGTCGGGCGGCAGGTTTTGCGCGGCCATCCGCTGCTGCATGGAAAAGTCCACCAGTTGCATGGTATAGGGCAGCATGAGATAGCCGACGACGATGTATATGATGCAGATGGTGACGAGAGGCCACAACCAGAACAGCTTAGACTTAACGCGCTTGGCCAGGCCCACGGGGTCGACAAAGGCATTGAACATTCCAACTAAGCCGCTCATAACACCAGGATTCTCTTCGGCCATTGGACCTCCTCCGTCGAGTTTTCGACGGATTTCCAAGATTATACCTTTTACGGGCTATTGGTACCAGAGTTCTAGTGGGATCTGCGGCGTTCGGGCGTATAATAGCCGGGAGAGGAACAGACAATGAGAAGGCTTCTCTTTACCATACTTGTGCTCACATCGATGGCTAGCGCGCAGACTAAGACACGCGTGGCCGTGATGAATTTTGAATACGGCACAGTGCAGTCGGGCGTTTCCGCGGTCTTTGGTACTAACGTCGACGTTGGAAAGGGCATAGCCGATATGCTGGTGGACCGGCTGGTAAAGGACGGTTCTTATTCAGTGATCGAGCGCAAGGAACTGGACAAGGTCCTAAGCGAACAGAATTTTTCCAATAGTAACCGCGCCGATCCATCCAGCGCCGCCAAGATCGGCAAGGTACTGGGCGTGAGCGCGATTATCATCGGCAGCATCACTCAATTTGGACGCGACGATCACTCCACCAACATTGGGGGAGGCGCTGTCGGCGGCCTTACCAGGGGCTTCGGCATCGGAGGCGTAGGCCGGCGTGAAGCCAAGGCGGTAGTGGAAATCAGCGCGCGCATGATCAGCACCGATACCGCTGAGATCCTGGCTGTGTCCAGTGGCAAAGGTGAATCGGCGCGCAGCGGAACGTCGCTGCTGGGAGCGGGTGGTTCTTCGGGCGGCGCTGGAGGGGCCGGGATGGACATGTCGAGCTCGAATTTCGGAGCCACCATTCTCGGCGAGGCCACCAACAAGGCAGTTACGCAGATGGCGCAGGGGCTGGCGGAGAGCGCCAGCAAGATTCCGACGGTGGTGGTTGCCATCGACGGGCTAGTGGCGGACGTGAGTGGCTCGACGCTAGTGCTCAATGTGGGATCGCGATCGGGCGTTCATGTGGGCGACAGGCTGCAGGTCACGCGGGTGGGGCGCGAGATTAAGGATCCTGCAACCGGCAAAGTCCTCCGCCGGACCGAGTCCTCGCTCGGCACGATCAACATAACGGAAGTGGACGACGCGTCCGCGGTTGGAACTTACGACGGCCCACCCGGCGTGAAGGTCGGCGACCGCGTAAAGCGATAATCACGGGCCTTCGCATTTACTAGCCGCCTAGTTGCCCCGAGCCGTAAGAACAGACTCTCGAGGAGCAAAACATGAACATTGGAGAGCGCGTAGGCGATTACGAGATCGTCGCGATTCTTGGGGCTGGCGGAATGGGCCAGGTATACAAGGTTCGAAGCGTAATCTCGGACCGGGTGGAAGCGATGAAAGTGCTGCTGCCCAACCTGAGCAGCGATACGGAGCTAGCTGACCGGTTCCTGCGCGAGATCAAAGTCCAAGCCACGCTCGACCATCCCAACATTGCCCGCATGAACAGCGCGCAGCAGGTGGGGAATCAGCTGATCATGTTGATGGAATACGTAGAGGGCAATACCATCTATCAACTGCTGCACCAGGGTCCCATGGAGTTGAGCGACTCTCTGCAGTGCGCCTCGCAAGTGCTGGATGCGTTGGCGTACGCGCATGCGCGTGCGGTGGTACATCGCGACATCAAACCTCCGAACATCATGCGCACCCCGGCCGGTGTGATCAAGCTGATGGATTTCGGCATCGCGCGCATGCAGGCCGACCGTCAGCTGACGAAAACGGGGACCCCAGTCGGCTCGTTGTATTACATGTCGCCAGAGCAGATCAATGGCGGACCGCCGGATCTGCGATCGGACCTCTACTCGCTGGGCATCACGTTGTATGAGATGGTAACGGGAAAGCGGCCGTTTGTGGGCGATAGCGACTATTCGATCATGGCGGCGCACCTGCAAAACAGGCCGGTGGCGCCGATAGAGATTATCGCGAGCGTACCGCTGGATTTGAACGACATTATCCTGATGGCGATCGCCAAGGAACCGGAGCGGCGTTTCCAGAGCGCCGATGCTTTCCACGCCGCGCTGCGCAATTTCGCGGGGTCGATCGGAGTGACCGTAGGAGCCGCAAAGACGGCGCCAAGGCCGGTGCCGCAAGCTCCCCGGCCATCCGCACCGATGGGGCCCACCGAGGAGCGATTAGCAGTTACCGCGACCAGTCTAGGGGCGCCGCCTACGGCACGGCCACCGGTCGTGCCGGCACCCGCGCCGCCTGTTTTTCAGGCACAGCCAGGGCCTCCGCCAGTTCTTAAAGCGCCACTGGGTCCTCCGCCGGTTCTGCAGGCGCCTGCGCCTCCGCCGCCGTACCCGAAATCGGGGAGCCGGAGGGGTTTATATATGGCGCTGGGGTCGGTGGCGACGTTATTAGTGCTGGCGGCCGCGATTATAGAAGGTCCCAAGCTGCTGCATAGCAGCGCCAGCACTGCAACTCCGCAGACGGCCCCGCCCGTGGAGAACAAGCCGGTGGAATCGACGGCAGCCCCCGCCCCGCCATCGTCGCAGCCCTCAGCTCAGTCGGACGCGGCTCCGCCGGCACAGGCTCCGCCGGCACAGACTCCGCCCGCGACGCCAGTGCAGCCCGAGGCGGCACAAAAGCAGGCGCCGGTTCAATCGCGGACCTCGCAGCGGCCTGTTCAGCAGCCACCCGCGGCCCGGCCGGTCCCGGCACAGGCTCCTGACTCACAACAACCACAGCCGCCGGCGCGACCCACCGGGGCCGAGTTGAATGAACTTCGCCAGCAATACAACCAAGTCGCGATCCGAGTGGGTGCAGCCAAGAGCGGCCTCCGAGCCCTCCAGCAGCAAATGCAACGGCAAGGCGTGGACCTACGCGGCGATATGCTTGAAGCGGAATCGCGGATGGACTATCTTATGAAGGAATCCATGGATTCTATGCGCGCGGGTGATGCCGACAGCTCTCGAACCAGTCTACAAATGGCGGAGCGGTCGCTGGAGACGATCGAGAAGTTTCTCGGCAGGTAGATTGACGCCGACCGAAGACGACAACGAATCCCCATCCAATAGAAAAGGCCCTAGCCTTGTAGCGGCGATGATCTGCTATGCGGCGATTGCGCTGCTGGCGGCGTTCACTTTAGATGGGAAGTTTCTATGGGTGGTCTGGATATTCCTCGCAGGACTAGCGGTAAGAACGTACCTGGCCACCTTGAGAAAGCCTTAGTCCCTCAAGGTCACAGCAGAACGACCCGATAAGCGTAGAAGGAGAGAGAATCGGGTCGTGTTTCATTTTGGAACGCCAGTTCCATTTCGGCAAGGTTAAGGCGCCGTTTAGTTCCATAACGAGATTCCCAGTGGCCAGGCGCTAAATCAGTACTTTCGATGGAAGTACTAAAGCGGTACGGCGAAGGTGAGATCCATCTCATTGAGTCTCATGCAAATGCTGTACGTTTCCTTAGACAGAAACACCCGAAGAACGCATCCACTTTCGCGTAGTCCCTCTCTGGCTACCGGCTTGCACCTATAGGAGCGTCGGCACACTTAGAAAGCTCCAAAAAGAAAGGCAACCCAGATGAAGACTAAGACCGCTCAAAACACCCCAGCCGCTAAGATCGCCAGGCGCGATCGAATTGTACTGGAGCATCTTCCGCTCGTGAAAGCGATCGCGGTGCGGGTGCATGAGAATCTACCGGTGCATGTGGATCTGGATGATCTGGTCCACGCCGGCGTTCTGGGCTTGTTTGATGCGGCCAGCAAGTTCAATCCCGAAAAACAGGTGGCCTTCTCGAGCTACGCTAAGCACCGCATCAAGGGCGCCATCCTGGATAGCCTTCGGCAATTGGACTGGGCCTCGCGCGATCTGCGCCGGCGTCACAAGCAAGTGGAAGCCGCCACGCGGGAATTAGCCTCCACACTGCAGCGTACTCCTACGGAATCTGAAGTGGCCGCGAAGCTCGGCGTGGATGTCGAGCGCTGGCGCCAGATGATGGTTGACCTGCGCAGCGTGGGCCTGATCTCCGCCTCGTCGCGCGCTCCAGAGCACGACGATCTGCCGGCTCCGGATTTCCCGAGCAAGCCCGAAACCCAGCCCGATAACATGTGCTCCCGCGAGCAGATGCGCTCGGTTCTAAGCGTCGCCATGAAAACTCTTCCGGAGCGCTACCAGAAAGTAGTGTTCTTGTACTACACCAATGAGATGACCATGAAAGAGATCGGCGGAATCTTGGGCATCAACGAAAGCCGGGTCTCGCAGATTCACAAATCAGCGCTAGAGAAGATGCAAGTGGTCCTGCAGGCCAACGGGATCGATTCAGTGCACGCGTTTTAGAGGAAGATGGACGCAGCGTAGCGATGTTGTCTATCGGATGGGTCCTGGCCGCACTGGTTGTGAGCATGGTGGGTTCAGCGGTCTTGGGGAACCGGACGTTTCGTGGCAGAGTCGTGAGCTAGTGTCGCTTGCTAACGCGCGCGGCTCGCAGGCAGCTTCGGATTCCAGAACTCAGGATCAGCGGAGGCGAAGTCGTCGGAAACGTAGCTCAGCCCAGGTTCGATTCGGAGCAGCAGCCGCTCCTGACTGACCTCCGTCTCCCCGGCAGCTTTCTTGCTGGCATCCCGAACGCCTTCCGCATAGGCCGGGGTCCTGGCGAGACCATCATCGAGGGTCTTGAGCGTGGGAAATGGCGCAACAAATACATATGTACCGGACATTGAACCCGCGACCACCTCGTAGGCGATCTCCGGCCGATCCAGATTGATGCTGTCGCTGCGAGCTCTGCGCAGCTTGACTATCTCCGAGAACGCGGCTTCATTGCCCGGCCGTATTCGGTAGATCGATATCAGCAGGTAATGTGCTTTGGGTAGGTTCTTCGCGGCTTCGTCAGGGCGGTAACTGAGACCGGGCCGATATAACGCGATTAACAATCGAGCAGGTGCAAGCAAGTCGTCGGACGCTAGATTGGCGCTTGCATTCGAGTTTCTCGCTGGACGAGTAGAGGCTAGAGCCTGGTCGACTTCTTCAATGCTCGCAAACGAATCGTGCAGCTCCATCAGCCAAGCTTCGTCCAGGCCGGAAACAGCCCGCATCCCGAGTACGTTGACTGCGGTTTTTGCATCTGCGTAGGGCCGACTGGGCTCCAGATCGTGAACGTTTCGAATGACTCGAAGCAACTCAGGCGGATCTGCCCAAAGCTGGGCGCTCGACCAACAAACAAGAATGAGCAAGATCAGCTTTGTGGTCATTTTCAACGGCCGTAACTACTTATAGACTACGACGGCGATGAAGGCGTGAACGTTCAGATCTTATTCACGGCTTTCACCGCGCTCTTGATCGATTGCCTGCTGGCGAAAAAATCTTTCCAAGGGTCCGGCGCGACCAGCCGCTTCTCGTAGTTGCCGAGGTTGAAATCCGACGGAACCAGAGACGGTTTCACGTCTTTCCATGCCAGTGGAGTCGAAAAAGGCGCTTTTTCACGGCGGCGGACGGAATAGGGCGCGACCACCGTGGCTCCGAACCCATTGCGAAAGGAATCCAGGTAAACGCGACCTTTGCGCGCTCCGATGCGCTGCTCGACGGTCAGTTCCTTAGGATGCGCGGCAGCCAGCCGGTCGCAAAGCTGCGCCGCGAAAGAACGCACTTCATCGAAATCCGGACCGGCGCGGAGCGGCACGAACACGTGGAGCCCGCGGCTGCCGGACGTCTTAGGAAACGAGACGAGGTGAAGCTCGTCCAGCGCTTCTTTCACGACCAGGCCCGCTTTGGCTGCGTCCGAGAATTCGCCCGAGCCGGGATCGAGATCGAACACCATCCAGTCCGGCTTCTGCGGATTCTTTGCCCGGCTGCCCCAAACGTGTACCGGAATGCATCCGAGATTTACGAGCGCGATTTGAGTTTCGAGCGCGCCGCCCACTACGTAGCGGACATTCCGATTCTGATGCTCGATCATCTGCGTGGGAGTGGAGGGAGGCAGACCTTTGGGCGCTTCCTTTTGATAGAAGCATCCGCCGCGCATTCCATCCGGACATCGTTCCATGGTCAATAGGCGGTCCGCAACGTAGGGCTTGAGTTTGGGGAAAACACTAGCGTAGAAACGCGCGAGGTCCAGTTTCGTATAGCCTTCTTCGGGCCAGAACACCTTCTCGGGATGGCTGATCAGCTTTTCGAGCTTCATTTGGCCTCCGGGAGCGTGACTTCCTCAGGCTTCTTGTCGTCGCGCAGGCCAAGGAAGACCGGCTGGCGGAGTTTTTGATCGTTGGTGAACTCTCCGTACGAGATTTGGGCAACCAGGCGCGGCGCCAGATAGGTGACGTCTTTCTCTCGGGGCGGATTGGCCACGGCAGACTTCGCGCGAACGAGCGGCTGAAATTTCCGGAAGAGACTGGCCAGGGCATCTTGAGAAAATCCGGTACCGACCTTGCCGACATACTGCAGCTTCGAATCCGCGTACGCTCCTAGCAGTAGCGCACCAAAATGCTGGCGGGAACCGGCCGGCGCGGTGTAGCCAACGATTACAAATTCATCTTCCTGATGCACTTTGAATTTGAGCCATTTGCCCGAGCGCCCCTGGACGTACGGCGCGGATTCTTCTTTGGCCACCACGCCCTCGAAGCCTTTGCGCTTGGCGGCGGCATAAGCCTTCAGGCCGTTGTCCGCTAACCGGGATGAAAGGAAAATGGCGCTGTCTTTTCGAGCCTTTCCGGCGACGTTCTCAAGTTCGGCACGACGGACCGACAGCGGCTCGTTCCGCAAATCGCGGCCGTCGTGATAAAGGCAGTCGAAGACGGCGTATTTCGGGGGCGAACTTAGGTTCTGCAGCAGTTGAAAGCGCGAAACATTGCGGCGATCGAACAACACCACTTCGCCATCGAGCGCCAAGGTGCGGGCTTTGAGCGAAGCTACCGCTTCGGCCACAACGGAGAATGTCGCGGTCCGGTCCTTGGCGTTGCGAGATAGAAGCGTGACGCGATCGCCCTCTTTGTAAGCAACGATGCGATAACCGTCATACTTCTCCTCAAAGACCCAACCAGGACGATGGAATGGTTCGCGGACCAGCGTGGCCAGCATAGGCTGAACTCGAAAGGGAACGCGATCGCTCAACTCGCAAGGCTCCCGGCAAGATCGGCTTTGGCCGCTTTGGCGACGTCGCCATGGTTATCGCGAGCGATGCCGGCCATGGGCCGATTGGAGATCACCGAACGCGGCTTCGTTGCCAACACATCTTCGGTGGACGCGTACTGGTCGCGATGCTTGATCAAGAGCCACTGCGGCTTTCGCGATCCGCCGAAACCGCCCTTAGTTCGAACCAAGACCCAGGAGCCTTTCAGCTTCTTCCCGTTCAGCTTGAACTTCAGGTCGCCCTTGCGAAGAGCCGCGTCGACGTCAGGATCCTCGGGAGTCCAGGTTCCCTTATCCCACACCATTACCGTGCCGCCGCCGTATTCGCCTTCCGGAATCACGCCTTCGAAGCTGCCGTATTCGAGCGGATGATCCTCCACTTGAGCCGCCAGCCGTTTTACGGAAGGATCGAACGATGGCCCTTTGGGGATCGCCCACGAGAGCAGCACGCCGTTCCATTCCAGACGGAAATCGTAGTGCAGCTGCGAGGCTTGATGTTTCTGTATCACATACGCCAGGGTTTTTTTCGCGGACGTACGTTTTCGCTCAGCGCCGCTTGGTTCCGTTGTAACGTCGAAGTTCCGCTTGTTTCGGTACTTCTTGAGACTGTCGCCCGCTTTGGCCATTTCCCTTCTCTCTATGGGTTCTTGCCGGCTTCTACGTCATCCCCGTGCCGCTTCTGTTCCAAATCTTCCACGAATTCGAGGATGTCATAGTGTTGGATGGCGCGTTCGGGAAAGAAGCTGTTCAGAGCAGACACCTCGTCAGGATAAATTTCGAAGGCAGTATTGAGCTCGACCGCGTTAGATAACGCCGAGTGGGAGGGCGAGAGATTGAAAAGTGCCAAGCGTCCACCGGCTTCCTGAAATTTCGTCGCGCCGAAGATTATCGTTCCGAGAGCAGTGGAGTCGATATCCGACACGTCCTTGAGATTCAGAGCCACATTCGTAGATCCAGCCTGGCGTAACGCCTGCAGGCGCTGTCGAAGCGCAACATCCTCCGGGCCCAAAACCAGTCGCCCTTTCAAGTCGAGGACGACAATCCCCTGGTTTTCCCGTTGGTTAATTTGAAGATGCACGCATGGCCCCGATCTACAGATTAGACGTGACATAACACCCCATAGTCTTAGATGACTGTTCGGCGGGTTGGTTTCTGAAAGAAAGTTCAGCGAGCCAGCGAATTCTCGTCGAAGCACCAGCGCACTAGCGGCTCGGGCTGCTTTCCCTGGTTGGCGGTCAGCAAATCCTGGAGGCTAAGGGATTGATAGGCGAACGAAATAGAGCCGTCGCGCGTGGCGGTTCCCTGCAGGAAGCCATAAACATTCGTCAGCCCCTTCTGATCAGGCCCGGCTTCGGCGGGTAACTTGTAACGAACGGCGCCGGCAGTCCCGACAATCCAACCCGGCAGTTCCTTGCCCTTCCAGTCCGGGGTGCGGAAGACATTCTCCATGAAGAAGTGGGAATGGCTGGCGAGCACATAGACCTGTTTTTTGGCGGCGCTGCGCGCGTGCCAGAGCGCTTCATAGACCTCACGTCCTGTCTTAATGCCCTGCGGCCAATCGTCCATGGTGTGGCTATGGCCAATGGCGCCAGGCAGCGCGATGTGCGAACCGACCACGATAGTGCGGATATCCGGCGATGCTTCGTCGCGATTGATGACTTTGTGGAACCAGGCGAGCTGGGCCAGATCGAACTGTTCCGAGGTGACATTGTCGAGCGTGATGAAGTCGATGTTGCCCTGGGTCCAGTGATAATAAGCGCGCAGCTTGCGATCCAGAGGATCGTCCTTCAATCGCTGCGCGCGAATGGCCGGGTTCTCGAGCCAATCCGCGAACTGGATAAGCCAGGCCTCGCGCGTTGAGGGCGCGATTGTTTCGTGATTTCCGATCGCGAGAAAGACCGTAAGATCGCCGAAAGCCGCCAGTTGGTGAGCGATAAAGTCGGGCCACGCCAACGAAAGGTAGGTGCTCACATTCAAGGGTACGCCGCGCGGAGGCAGCGCCAGCTTGGCTGGAGGCACAAGATCTTCATCGAAGGTATAGATCGCTCGCATATCGCCCAGGTGCCAGTAGAAATCCGCTCCGCTTCGGCGGGCGCCGGCAGCGATGGCCGGCATCACCACGTCGCCGCAATTGCGGGAATCACCCGAAACGGCGAATTTGAAGGCCGGGGTCGAAGAATTTTGTGCAATCGCGAAACCGGGGACGAGAACGAGCAGGCATGAAAACTTTTTCATTGAATTCCGAGAGTAGCGCGGCTTGGATGGCGGCGGCAAGGCGCTTCGAAACTAGTAATTTTACTGAAGAAACGTTCCGCTCAGGGCAGAGTCTACTGAACGAAGACATGATGCGCTAACAGCTCGGAGAAGAGCGCCCGCTTTGGTGGAGGAACCAACGGCGGGCGCTGTCGTTTTTGGACAACGCTTGCTGGCGCGCGCGGCTCGGAAGTACGAGGGTCGGAAGTACGCGGCTCGGAAACACTCCCTAAGGCCCGAGGGTCGCCGCTTTCGCCGATCCGAAATAAATCGAATTGAACAACAGTTTGTAAGTGCCGTGCGGCTGCCCGCGGAAAGCAGCTTCCGTACCTAACAAGAACAATCTGCCTTCGCCCATAGGCGCCTCCGCAGCCGCTACCGTACCCTGGAGATATCCCTGGCCCCAGGCCCATCCGCTACGCAGCGGTGTTGAGGTCGGAAACCACAGAACCGGCTTAATGCCTTTCATCTCCGCCTCCGGGCTTAGGCGAAAAACTGGACTGTTTTCGAAGAACACATCCACCACCGAGCCCATGCCATAAGCTACCGGATCGGTGTTGTCGACGCTGGCCTGAAGGACCGAGCCGGGGACGTAGAACTTCTCGCGCGGCAGCGGACGTTGCTTCCCGTCCTGGGTCCTCTCCATCAAGCCGTCTTCCACCGGCAGTCCGAACAAACGGGCGAGTTCAGTGGAATCGCCGATGGTCACGATGGTGCCGCCGGCGTCGACGAACTTGCGGAGCTGAGGCACGGTTTTTTCCGTGGTAACGTTGCCTAGCATCTTGCGATATTGCTGGGGAATTTCGTCCGGGCTGGGTTGGCGATTGAATCCGCCTCGGCCGCGCGCCTCGCCCAGGCCCACCGAGCGTGGCATCGCGCCGCTCGGAAACACCAGCACATCGAAACGAGTGGCCAGATCACCCTGATCCAGCGCCTGCGGATAAACAACTTCGAACGGAAACTCGAACTGCTCGAAGATCCAGCGCAGCCAGCCCGAGGTCATCGAACCGCCGTATTGATCCCATAGTCCGATCCGCACCGGCTTGAGTCTGAAGGCCTCGCCCGATGGACGAGCGGTCACGCCCTCTACTGTCACGCCCAGGTCGGCCGCGGCTTTCTGAAGCACGGCGCGGGTTTGCGGCCGGGCAGGAACGAATATTGTTCCGGGGCCCGTGCTGCGTCCGGCGAGCGTGACCGGTTTCTTGAGCCAGTACACTTCGTCGCCGTTCTTCAACAGCCGGTTAACTACGATGAATGCGTCGTTCTGCTGGTGACTGATCACGTAGCCGGTCGGCTGCGCGGGGCCCAGTATCCGCTCCAGCGGAGCATTTTGCAAACCGTTGACCTTCTCGAACGGGCCATCAAAGGCATCCAGGATGCGGTCGAACTTAACGCCCATTTGAAACGCCAGCGTGTAGCCGGTCACGTCGTACGGCGGAATCGGCGGGCTGCCCGGATAGCGGAAGTCGTTGGGATGATCCTGCGGCTCGAACATATCGAGGACGTGCGGACGGAATGCCTGTGCGCTCTTCACCACCCAGGATCCAGCCGGATAGTGTTTTCCGGCCACCTGGAAATCCGCAGTGGCGCGCAGAATGGTTATGCCGTTCTTCAGCAGAGCATTGACGAACTTGGTGGCCGTCGGGAAGTCCGGCTGATCAGAGGGAATAATGTAGCCGCGCGGATCGCGGAGCGCAGTATCGTGCAACACCGAAGCATACAAGTTGGCAGGCAGGCCCGTCCCGGTCGACGTGCCAGATCCTTTTGTCGCTGCCTGTTCCAGAGCCTCGATGCGCTTGGGCGTGATGGTCCATGAATCCCGGCTCCCACGCTCGATCGAGTTGCGCCCCATCCGATAAAGGTTGTACAGAAAATCCTCGCGATATTTCGATGCCAAGTCCAGCACCGCGCGATTCGCGGTCATGGAGTATTCAATCGACTGGCGAAAATGCCAGGTCTGTGGCGGAACCGGAAAGGGCTCATCGCCGTTGGGCAACTGCCGGTCGGCCACAAGCGGCACCTCCATCGGCGTGGGATTGCCGATAGTCTCAGTCAGCAGTCCGATCATGTTGTGGAAGTATGTAACGGTGCGCAGGCCGCCGTTGTACCAGGTCGAATAGGTCGCGCCGCTTCGTTGCACCGTGCCAGGCTTGCCTTCCGCCACCATGCGGCTGTGCATCGCCGCGCCCACCAATTCGATTTGCAGTGGGATCAGCGGATCGAAGTTATAATTGAACGGATCGCGAAATGGAGGCGCAAACATCACCGCGCCGGCCGGGCCGGTCTGATGATGGTTGTACATGATCTGCGGAAACCACTCGGTGAAAAGCTGGCGATTCATGTTGGTGGTTTCCTTCATGTTGGACATGTAGAAGTCGCGATTGTCGTCGTGGCCGATATATTTCTGCCATAAGACCGGTACAAATTGCGTCGTGCGCTTCATGGGATCGGACTGGCGCATGTACCAGTTCGACACCAACTCCATGCCGTCCGGATTGCAATGCACGGCTAGGATGATGTCGTCATTCAAAATGCGCAATGTCTCGGGATCGTTGCGGCTGAGCATCTCCCAAACAAACTCCATCAACTGATGCGCGCCCAGAACTTCAGTGGCGTGGATGCCGCCATCGATCCAAACCACCGCCTTGCCTTCGTGCGCCAGGGCGTGCGCCTCGTCGTCGGTGAGACCTTCGGCATGCGCGAGTTTTTGCGAGATCTGCTTGTAATGGTCCAGCTTCCTCAGATTCTCAGGAGAGGTAATGATGGCCATCCATTGCGGCCGGCCCTCTTCGGTCTTTCCCATTTCGATCAGCTGCATGCGATCCGACTCGGCGGCCAGTTTCTGCCACCACGCGGTCAGCTGGGTATAAGTGGCCAGTTGGTAATCGTCACCGACCTCGAATCCGAGAGCCTCCTTCGGGGCCGTCAAGTGGCGTGTGGTTTGGGCTGGCGCGACGACTGCGAACGTTACCGCGAGCGTGCAGGCGGCCAATCTTGACCATGCTGTTCCGTTACCGGCGAATTTCAATCCGTATGCCCTCATCCTGGCCATAATAGCGGTTTTGTTGGTTGATAATGGTTGGAGTTCAATTGACCATGCTGAAAAGATCGATTCCGCTGCTGACGATCGTGTGCGCATTTGCGTTCCAGAGGCCGCCTGCGCCGGCTGCGAATTCCGCTGGCTTGGTGGCCGATGCCTTCCGGACCGGCTGGATGTTGGTGGACACCAACGGCGACGGAATCGCGGACTTTGCGAACGGCAAAGTGGTGGTGCCGACGCATCCAAGTGCCGCGGAAAATACGGCCGCGGCAAATGTAGCCGCGCGGTTGGGTTTCGGTACGACTGGCTTGACTTTGCCGATGGTCGTGAACGCGAGTGCCAAAGCAATAGACGCTCCGCGTATTTGGGTTGGCAAGGACGCGGTTCCCTCGCAGTTTACGGCCGAGTTGGCGACGCTCGCACCGAAGCTGCAGGCCGAGGAGGGCGGGATATTTGCGGTGGGCGGCAATTTGGCTATCGTCGCCGGCGATGACACGGGCCTTTTGGCCGCTGCCGACGCCTACTCCGCGCGAGCGCCCTATCAATGGAAGGTCCCCGGCGACAAATTAGAGGCGATTGCTACGGCTGTCGGCTCGGGCGCACAGTTGGTCGGCGTGACTTATAAGCGCGGAACCGCCGCCGTGTATCGGGCCATCCTGCGAAGTCAGACGCGGGTGACCATTGGCGCGTTAAGCGCCGCGTTCGCATCGAATCAGTTGACCGGCGTGCGTCAGGTGACAGTGCTGGGCGGAGATTCGCCGGTTGAGATAATGAATCCGAAGACGCTTCCGGCGGAGACGTCCGCCCCTGATGCACCGGCCGCAGCGGCACCTCCAGGAGGCGAACCGGCCTCTCCCAAGCGCCTCGACCTGGCGACTCTTTTCACTAGCCGAGGCCTCTTCAACGGCACTCAGCGAATGCCGATCCCGTCCTCGCTTGACTCGCGGCTCTACGTTCCCGGCGGCGTTGCTGGAACTGCGTTGGCCAACCTCGCCGCGCGCATGGGTATGGAAGCGACCGGACTCACGCTGCCGCTTGCATCTCCAGCGCCTGACGCCGCCGTCAAAGATGTGCGCACGCAGGCGGTAATCGCTGGTGACTCGGCCTTGTCGAAAGAAGCCGGCGGAAAAACGGCAACCAATCTCACACCCGGCGAAGGAGAGATTCGAGTGGTGGACGACAGCTTCGCGCGGCACGGGG
>Ga0210406_10003587_pt1 | contig 16931 bp, 21 predicted proteins | sample IncBWC30MmetaG_FD_155454 | JGI IMG/M metagenome (GOLD analysis project Ga0210406, IMG submission 155454) | Forest soil microbial communities from Barre Woods Harvard Forest LTER site, Petersham, Massachusetts, United States - Inc-BW-C-30-M | ecosystem: Environmental > Terrestrial > Soil >... | reverse complement strand
TGCGCGGAGCGCAGTGAGTTCTCCAGCGCGCAGCCCAGCTTCGGCTGCGATCCAGTAGAACGCCCTGTCCCCGCCTTTCGAGTAAGCAAGAATGCGCCTTACTTCCTGCACGGCGTAGCACCGCATACGCAGTTTGCGTGCCTTTGGAAGTTCAACGCGCAACTCACCAGTGGCGTACTTCCACGCAACGGCTGAGTTCCACATGATCCGTAGCGTTGTCCAAACGTTCTTTATCGTCTTAGGGCCTAACCCTCCCTCCATCAGACGATTCAGAAACGATTGCACCCGCTCCGAATCAATATCGCCCACGACGTGCGTGACGGCATACCCTGCGCGGGCAGTTGCAGGTCGCGTGGAGCGGTTCTCAAAAGAGTGAGTCACGCACGCGTGCGCGTGACCCATCATCAGTCCGGTGGCTGTGTTGGTGGCACAGCACGCATTTGCCGCACGTGCGGTTGAGGATCAAGGCCGCTAAATTCACGTCCTCCGCTCGTCTTAAGGTGAGCAAACGCCACACCTTCGATAGCCTGCAGCTCGGACATCTGCTATTGATGCGAAAGAAACCTTATTTCGACCAGAGATTTTCGGTGTGATCGCGCGGACATCCGTCACCCGCGAAACTCCACGACCAGCAAATCGGCCACACCACACGAGCGCTCGGCTGGCTCGGCATGCTCGTCTCGATTTCTTGGTTCGCTTTCCGTCTACTTAAGCGAACCGGACACAACACACTTCCTTGTCCCGTCAGTCGCCAGATTCGCCTGGCGAATGATCGAGACAAGGTCTATCGTGACGCGCATTCCGATTCCGTGACCGAAGCTCACTGGAAAACGACAACCGGCAGGACTGATTCCACGTAACCCGCGAATTTGCCGTTTACCTTTCCCGCGAAATCAACTGCCCCAACCAGGTGTTGTTTGAAGGTACCTCCCACGCGACCGAGGAGCACATGTTCCTCGCCAAGCGTGAAAACCTGAGCCGACGTAATTGTGTGCCACCAGGTCACAAAGAAGAGATTGGTCCGCGGCGGATCCGTCGGATTCGGGCTCGGGTTTGTGTCAAAGATCACTTGATGCCGCCATTTCGTGGTGAGGACCGGAGTTCCCTGACGAAAAGAATCAGGATTCGGAGTCGTTAGGTCACCGCCTCCGAGCGAATTGTGATAAATCGTTGTCGTTCCTTCGCGGATTACAATTCTCAGGCTTCCGTGATTCGTCACTTTTTCCGTCACCGAATCGTTGTAGAACGTAAACAACGCCGACTTTTCGTCTTGGGGTACTCCCGGAAGATAGATCTGACTGTCGTCTAGGCTCTGAATGTGGCTAAGGTACCCATATTGAACCGACGTTGCTGGAAGCCCAGGACCCGCTGGCGGAAAATTCTTCACCTGTCCTACAAATTCAAACGTCGCCTCGTGCTGCACCAGCGCAGGGAATGACGGGCCCTGCGCCGACGCAAACCCAGCGATGCTTGTAAGCAAGAACAGCGCCAAAAACAGTGTCCTGATTCCTAAGACTATTCTGGATTTCATTGTTCGTCTCCTTAATTGGCTCGGTGCGGGAACGCTCCGGGCTAGATGCTGCGGGTTTCGCTCATTCTGCAAGGAGTGACAATGCAGAACGCCTGAACATTACCTGTAGCTTGAATGAAGGCCTATGCCTCGGAGAGTAAAGAACTTACTAGTTGCCAAAGATAAATAGGATGAGTACGATGTGGGTACCGTATCGCCTCCGAGGTACCCTTGCCCGCGTTTTTCTACTCTTTTGAGGGATTTGAGCTGGACCTGCGACGTTACGAACTACGCCGCAACGGCCGGGTGTTGAAGCTTGAAAAAATTCCCATGGAGCTGCTCATCCTTCTGATCAGTAGGAACGGCGACCTAGTTACTCGCGAAGAGATCCTTGAAAAACTCTGGGGCAAGGATGTTTTTATTGAGGCCGAGCACGGCATCAACACCGCCGTTCGAAAACTCAGGCAAGCCCTTGGCGACGATCCAGAAAACCCGCGCTTCGTTAAGACCGTAGTTGGGAAGGGTTACCGCTTCAGCGGGACAATTACTTCGCCACCCGAGCAGGCGGAGTCCCTGCCTCTAAAGGATCACGAAAATGTCTCAGCTGCAGTGTCAGGATTCCTTAAACACAAGCGTTGGTTCTGGGGAGCCGCAATCGCGCTCGTACTCGTGCTGGGCCTTCTTCTTGCCGCCAACGTCGCGGGATTCCGCGACCGGCTGACCGGCAAGAATATGCAGATCAATTCGCTGGCCGTCATCCCTCTCGAAAACCTGTCTGGCGACAAATCTCAGGAATTCTTCGCTGACGGCATGACCGACGAACTGATAACCGACCTCGCTCAAAACAGCAACTTGCGGGTGATCTCACGCACTTCGGTGATGCGCTACAAAGCCACTCGCAAACAACTTCCTGAAATCGCCAAGGAGTTGGGCGTCGATGCCATCGTCGAAGGCACCATGGAACGCGCCGGTAACCGCGTTCGCGTGAGAGCCCAGTTGATCCGTGCTTCCGATGACCGTCATATGTGGGCGGAAAGCTTCGAGAGAGACTTACCAGACGTCTTGGGTCTCGAAAGCGAAGTTGCCTCGTCCATTGCACGTCAGGTGCAGATGAAACTCTTGTCGGATCGTCCTCCAGTTGGGCGCAAGATCAATCCTGCCGCCTACGAAGCCTATCTGAAAGGCCGCTACGCTTGGAATAGACGGGGCGAAGCCGCATTGCAAGAAGGAATTCAGTTCTTTCACCAAGCCATCGCGTTCGAACCCACCTATGCCGAAGCCTATTCTGGACTGGCCGACTCCTATACGACTCTAGGCTATTTGAGTTACCTCCCTCCTCGGGAAGCGTTCCCGCAGGCGCGCGCCGCTGCCGAAAAGGCCATCTCTTTGGATAGTTCTCTTGCTGAGCCTCATGCCTCGCTGGCCTACATTTCTTTCTATTTTGATTGGAATTGGACAGCGGCCGAAGCCGAGTTCAAGAAGGCCATTGCATTAAATCCAAACTATGCCACGGCCCACGACTATTACTGCTATTTCCTGACGGCCATGCAGCGGCCCAACGAAGCCAGAGCGCAGATCGAACGAGCCTTGCAGCTCGATCCGCTTTCTTTGCCCATTAATTCCGATGTCGGCTTTCAGATGGTGTACTCATATCAATATGATGCGGCGATCGAGCAACTAAAGAAAACTCTTCAGATGAATCCCAAGTTTCCGTTGGCGCATCTCTGGCTGGGCCGTGCTTATCAGGCGAAAGGGATGTTCGACCAGGCCATGGTCGAGTATCAGGCCACTGATTCGGCGCTGCCCGATTGGCCGGTCACTATCGCGGGCATCGGTAATCTGCAAGGTTACGCAAAGAAGGACGCCGAAGCGCGATTGACGCTTGCCAGGCTCGATAACATGTCTAAAACCAAATATGTAACTCCCTACGGCGTCGCGCTGGTCTATGCGGGCATGGGCGATAAAGACCAGGCTTTTCGCTGGCTCGAAAAAGCCTTTGACGATCGCGCCAATTGGCTGGTGTGGCTCCGTTTCGATCCGCGCTGGGATAGTATTCGCTCTGACCCAAGGTACGCCGACTTGGTTCGTCGCATTTGGAATTCTGACCCGAAAGGTGTTTGAAGCTGGATAGTTAGTGGGCCCTGGCTCGTGCAGTCGCTAAAAGCAGAAAGGGACCTATGAACTCCTCTGTCATGTCCCGGTCCAGACTTTCTTTCTTCGCGCTTCTACTTATCTTCGGTTTTGCCGCTTTCCCTGCGAAATCCTTCGCGCAAGGTTGAATGCCCGTACGTTTTGACCTGCCCCGTGTGGGCGGTTCTACGCGGCCTCAGCTGATGGCTCACGAATGGCAGATCGATTTCGCCTATCGCCGTCTTTCGGCGGACCAATGGTACGTCGGCACGAGGGTGAATGAGAGCGCTGCCCCCTTCGGCCACACTCTTTACGTGAACATCAATTCGATCGCGGTAACAGCCAATTATGGGATCACCGATCGCTTGAGCACCTCGATGACGTTTCCGTTTTCCTACGGCACACATTCGCGCTTCTATCAGGACAATGCCCGTCATGAAGTGGAGGCCACCGGCTTCGGCGATTTAAGCGTTGCTACTACGTATTGGCTGTGGGATCCCAAACGCCCCTCCAGAGGAAATCTCTCCATTGGCCTCGGTACCAAGACTTCGACCGGCGACAGCGCGACATCCGACAATTGGTATTTTGCAAATGGTACTGTCGGCAAAAGGCCTGTCGACCAGTCCATTCAGCTTGGCGACGGCGGTTGGGGCATCCTCCTCCAGACCCAGATGTATCGGCATGTCTACAAGAGCCTTTACGCCTTTGGTCAGGGTTGGTATCTGCTTACCCCCAAAAATACGACGAAAATGATCTCTCCGTACCCTGGCGTGCCCCTATCTGTGCCCGACATCTATTCCATCCGCACCGGCGGAGCCTTTACCGTAAGCAATGTGCGAGGACTTTCCGCGAACCTCGGGATGCGCATTGACGGCATTCCTGTCAGCGATTTGGTCGGTGGAAGCGATGGATTTCGGCGGCCTGGCTACAGTCTGTATATCGACCCCGGTGTAACTTACATATACGGCCGCCATACCTTCACTTTCAACATTCCGGTGATGGTCCATCAGGATTTCATGAAAAGCCACATTGATGACCAGTTGAACCGGCCGGGGGGCGGCGACCTGGCCAAGTTCCTGCTTATCGCCCAATACAGCGTACGCTTTCAACCCCACTCGGGAAGTCGGCCCTCCCACTAATTTCGACCAGCACATCGGCCACGCCAGTCATGCCTTCGGCTGGCTCGGCATCTTGCATCCGCCTCCTGGTTCGCAAACCCGCGTGCGGCCCAGCGGTGCTTCGATGGCAATCTTTGTGGGATGAAAACGCCTCAACGCCGCGACCGGCACGCGGTTAATAGACAAGTCCCGCCTGGCAGTAGTCTTGGGAAAGATTTGGGAAAGAACTCCAAACTCCAAAAACCGGATTAAGTCGCACAGAATCAACGGGCCGTATGTTGTTGTACGTTCTCATAACCCGAAGGTCGTCAGTTCAAATCTGACCCCCGCAACCATTCTAAGGAACACAACTTGAAGGCTTCCGATGCTCCAATCGGAAGCCTTTTTTCCTCGGAAAAACGTGTTCGGGTACATTCCAAGCTCTCTCCTCGACTATTGACATCATATTCCACCGATGTTATATTCCACTTATGGAATGGGACGTTGCATTCACCGACCAGTTCGAGCGCTGGTGGAATGGTCTCTCAGAGGATGAGCAGGACAGCGTGGATCAAATGGTCAGACTTCTACAGATGCGTGGTCCTTCGCTCGGGAGACCGCACGCCGACCTTATTCAATCTTCACGGCACTCGAACATGAAGGAGTTACGAGTCCAGCACGCGGGCAGGCCGTATCGTGTGCTATTTGCTTTCGATCCAAAACGCTGTGCCATTTTGCTCACCGGCGGGGACAAGACTGGGAACGACAGGTGGTATGAGGAATTCGTCCCAATCGCAGATCGGCTTTACGAGGAACATTTGGTAGCCCTTGAGAAGGAGAAAGAGAACAATGGCTAAGAACTTCAAGGAACTCCAGGCAAAGATGTCTCCGGAGCGTCGTACGCGCAACGAGGCTGCTGCCGCGAAAATGATCGACGAGATGGCACTTGATGAACTGCGAGAAGCACGCGATCTCACCCAGGAACAACTCGCGCGACTGCTGCACGTCAATCAGGCGGCCGTCTCGAAAATGGAACGGCGCGCCGATATGTATATCACAACGCTGCAAGGTGTGATCAAGGCCATGGGTGGCAGGCTGGAGATCCGGGCTGTCTTCCCCAATGGCGTTGTACGTATCAGCCAGTTCCAAGACTTGAGGAAGCGCGCATGACCGCTATAGGTGGGGAATCAATTGGGAAAGATTTGGGAAAGAACTCCAGAGTCCGGAAACAAAGCTAAGTCGCACAGAATCAACGGGCCGTGTGTTTTTCTATGTTCTCATAACCCGAAGGTCGTCAGTTCAAATCTGACCCCCGCAACCAATTGAGTGATTGAAAGCAAAGGGCTTCCGGAACAGGCACCGGAGGCCCTTGCTGCATTTTGGTGCAGATTGTCCGCGTTTTGTCCGTGTTCTCATTTCCTCATCCCCACTTAATCCCCTTAAATTCGCGGCTTGGGTATCGCTTCTGTCGTGATCTGTCGACGCTGGCAACGTTTCTCGCGAACGTGAGCGCGAAGGCGTCCGCATCGTCCGGGCTCTTTTCTCCGCGGTCCTGCAAGCTTTTCTTCGATTCGATTACCAGTTTTCCAGTCGAGTTGATGTGATAGCCGGGGAGAGCCAGTTGCGAGCAAAGCTCATCGTCATCCCGCAAGCCGCCAAGCAAGAGCCACTCCTTACACTTGGCCCATTGTAAAGCTCTCATGTTCGCGAAGTGCGGATCAGGTGACTGGCTGCCGTTGTTTATCTCAAATACGTTTGTGAAGCCGAGATTCCTTAAGCCCACTGCGATGGCTGCGCCAAATGCCGCATCTATGAACAGCGCGGCAATGTGGCGTCCCGGGCGTCTGTCGCGCAGTAATTCCGCGCAGATTCCGAGACGTTGCGAACGGTCAACGTCTTTCTCGCCCGGGATCCGAATCGGAGGCATTCCTTCCGGGTCGCCATCCAGCCCGCGTCGGAAGCGAATGACGTTCCAAGCCTTTCCTCCGCCCGACACGTCGAAGCCCGCCACCAGCGGTTCATTCGCCAGTGCTACCTGCTTGCGTTGACGCGCGTCGTCGATGCGGGCCTTGTCGATGTACTGCAATTCTGAAGCAGACGGCGGGAGGCCCAGGACGCGAACCCGGCAAAAATCGGAATCCAGCCCATAGTCAGCTATCCACTGCTCAAGGAGTTGTTTATTCGTGAATCGGCTCTTGCGCGCGTCAATGTTGCGATGATTCCAGCGCTCGCGCTTTTCCCCGAAACAGATTTTGTAAAACTCGCCAGTGTTCCTGACGGGCTGGCCCCATGCGAGAAAGATGGGCATGCCATCTGTGAGTCCCCCCTCGGCCGTCTCGTAAATCTTGTCTGGGAAAATCGACGCTTCGTCGAAAAGATACCAGCTCACAGACTTACGCGCATGCTGACCGACGAAGCTCTGGGCATTCTCTTCCTTGCAAGTTTGCGGAGTAACTTTCCAATCGTCGGGGTGCGAACGATGGAAAATACCGCTAGATTAAACGTCGAACCAACGTGCCGTGATGCACAAACGGCCCCAAGAGCGAATCGCGGCCCACGTCTTTTCTTCGAGCTGTGTGAACGTACCTGCCGTAACCGTGCCTATTGAAAAAGGTCGTGTGCTGAGAATCCACCAAGCAATCCAAGCTCCCATCGCCGATTTGCCCGTTCCATGCCCAGAGCTTTCGGACATGCAGATAGGCAAGACCGGATTTGTTCCGTCAAACTTCCGGCTGCGAACTTCTTCGCCAAGCGAAGTCAAAAACTCCTTTTGAATTTCATCGGGGCCTGTCTCGCCTTCCAGTTGGGTGCCGCGTTCTCCTCACGGAAAAACGAACATCACAAAGCCGAGCGGGTCATCGCGAAACGACTTCGCTTTGCGCCAAAGTAGCTCCTGTTCGATCTGCTCACGCGGCGGAAGTTGGACTAGGGAAGCCATCAGGGGGTCAGTAAAATCGCTCAGTTTCTTGATGGCGCCATATCCGATTGCAGTTCCGGCGGCCCACGGAATCGCTTTTTTGACCGCGCCCAGGCGTCTGAGCCAAATTCTCCAAGTTCCCGCGCGCGTCCGTATTCGCTTCTTACGTCTTGATACATCTGACGGCCGCCATCAAGCCCGCGCTCTGCCGTGTCGCCAATCGTGTCGTTCAAGGATTCACGCAAATTTCCCATGAGCATTTTCATGCTTGCGGGATTGCTGACTAGGCTGGCATCGCGCGCCGAAAGCCTGCTGATGTTCGAAGCAAATTGTCGCGCTTCGTCGTACGTCAACGGTCCCTTGCTCGGATCCGTCAAACGAGTTTCGAGCATCTTTGCTGCGGCCGGCGCATTACCTCCGCCAGTTGATTTTTCGTTTAGCACGTCCAGCAGCGCTTTGCTGAGTTCAGGCGTTACCACGACGGGATGATCTCCGACTGCGGCGCTGAGCTGCTGAAAACCAAGGCTGGCGCGTTGCGCGCTGGGAATCATCGCACTGGCTTTTTCTGCCGCCCCTTTGACGATTGAAGGGGCTTTGCTCGCGAGTACCAGCGCCGCAACGTCAGTAGCCGCTCCGCTGTGATCGCCGCTTTCGTCCCGCTCCGCAATGCTGTTTATCGCTGGTCCCGCCAAGGGAATCGCGCTTAACCCTGTATCAGCAATTCCTGAAAGATATGTGTTCGCGCCTTTGACGATGTCACCGCGGCCCAGCAAGACTTTCGCGGCCGCACGCTCGTTGTGTCCCTGGCTGGGAAAATAAAGGCGGAGGCACCTATGGAAGCCCGGACGAGAAATTCTTCGACCCTGCAAAGCTGTAGGGACAGGTGGCAAGGAAAGTGTCCCGCTTCGGTGTCCCAGCGTCCCAGGCTTTGGGACAGTAGTGTGATGATGTAAGTATTGAATGTAAGTATCTTATTCTCTTCTACCGGCGCTGTCCGGTTTTCAGCAAGTGTACGTGTGGGACAGTGGGACAGACTGATCACCCCTGGCAATTTTTACAGGTGACGCCTCAACGGGGTTGGATAGTATCGAGTCCATTACAACCACCCCAAGGCGCGGGCAGCGTGGCCAGACCGCGGACGGTAAGGCCTAGGCGCGGCAAGCGTTTTGACAAAGGACACAGAACTAAGGCGCGGGGCGCGCGTTCAGGGCTGTGTCCTTTTTTTGCTAGCCAGGCGCTCCGCAACTTTAAGCGATTCTGTTCCCTACGACGCTCGATCCAGTTCACAACAGCCTTGAAGATTGCTCCAGAGCAACGACAGACACCAACACAGCGCGCCACAATCTTCTCAATCGTCGGGAAAGCAGTTGCGCGGCACAGGGCCGGCCAAGGATGGGACAAAGGTCGGCCTTGGGCCATATCTGACTACCGCAAAGAGTCGATGGCCTCTGCTGCACTTCTATCGCTTCGATGGCTGGCTTTGATTCTATTTGAAAACCACGGCCATCCTGAGCGGTATTCGAGCCTGCCGGATTGAGGGCCTTAGCGCTCAACTCAGCGAGCTTCGCAAACTCCTCGTCTGTCAGGTGCGAATACTTGCCTGGTGTCCAATGCGCGTGAAGTACGGCGCCAGAGACGCTACTGCTTGAGCTGGCCGTCCCCACGCACGATCCATCAAATCCGCGAGAGTCTTCTGTTTTAGGGACAGGCTGCCTTTCTTCATGATCTCGGCAATTGTCCCCTCGACATCAATGCCTTCGAGAATCTCGCCGGCTGACAAGGGCGCCAAGCGACCGATGAGTCGCTTCACGAGATTAGGCTTCCTGCCCGCTCCGGAGCGTTTCCCGCCGTGCTGCTTCTTGATAGGCGTTGAATCGCCTGCAAGGGCAATTTCTGGCGTCTCCGGGACCGTGGACGCCTGCAGGTTTGGCGTTTCGGCTTGCATCGGACTCTCGGACACTTCGCGGACACTCGCCAATAAGCCCAATGTGCGTAAGCACTTGCAGACGCACGTTCGGGTATACAATCAGAATGCGCCGCACGGCTGAACTGCGGGCTTACGGAGTTTCTGTCGGCGTTTTGACCATCGCTGCTATGATTCCTCTGATTTGCAAAGAGGGGCAACGCCAACAGGAGTGCATTTGTGAGCCAAATCTCGCCGCAAGAGGCATCGGATATCCTGGAAAAGCTTTTCTCAGAAAAGGTGCGGGTATCAACATTCTTTAACACTTCTTCAGGCGCACGCGTTCGCTTAGATGGGTTTCTAACGGGTGCGCGTCCCGAGGAGGGCTTGTTCATTACCTCGCGACCAGACGGCGGAGGAGATTGGATCAATGTTCGCCCTTTTAAGGTGGCCGGCATGTGTACTTTTTCATATGGCGAGGCGCGGGAAGTCGGAGAAGAGCTCCGCGGCTCGATACTCGGCGAGTCCGCGCTGATAATCAATTTCCTCGCTACCGGTAAACATTTCGCCATCTTTTTTACCCTTTAAATTGTCCGTGTAATTGTCCGTGAACTGGGCACAAAGCCATCCGAAACCAGCCTAAAACTTTTCGGCTTTCGCGCTGATTTCATTGGCCCTTGTTGTACCGCGTGCGTTGGCGTGTATCGCAAATTCCCCCTCATAACCCGAAGGTCGCAAGTTCAAATCTGACCCCCGCAACCATGGGCGCTTAAGAGGCAAATCCTCTAAGCGCCCTTCTTATTTATAGTTACGAGTTGAGCCGTAATAATTCCTTCGTCTAATTTGGCGCCGCAAAGTTGTTCCTGTTCTCGATATTGGGAACAACTGGGAACAAATCGCCGTAGATTGCCCGTTCTAGAGCGATTGCAGCGTCGCGTTCCGCTTCCGCAGAAGTGTGCGTGTAGATGTCTGCGGTCATCTTGATTTCATGGCCTCTCCGATTTCGCCGGTCGCCTTTTCCAATCGCGTCATAGATCGGACGGGAGTGGAGGTGGTAGACAAGACTCCTCCGTCGGTATCTTTGGGCGCTAACATGCCCCAAGGCGAAGAGCTTTTCTACAAGGCGAGCATTGCGTTTTCCGCTCTTGGCTTTAGCAAACTCGAGGAACTGCCGCACCGTGAAATAGCCCGAATGCGTTGCCACGAGGTAGAGGAAACGAGCCTCCGCTTCGGTGTAACCGAATGCGCGAAGAGGGGCGAGTTGGGATTCTTGGATGCCCATGGGTCAAAAGCTGTAGATCGCCGCCGTCAGTTCGCGCTCATCGCGAATGCGCCGCAAACGGCTGGTCTCCTCTCGTCTGGCATAAATCTGGAAGCCGGCGCGAGCCTTCTCAGAAAGCCCACGAGGGCGGTACTGTTCTGTCGCCAGCTCCAGGTCGCGGTGCTGAATCTGGTTGTCGTTTTCGTTGACGTACTCGATGCGAAGATCGGGAATAGGAATCTTTCCCGAGACAATTTTGAGGTGGTAGCGCTCGGCTACTTCCTCTCGAACTGCTTCTGGTTCTCTTCCCTTGTCCTTCGCGGCGCGGGCAATGCGCGAGTAGAGTTCGTCCTTGATTTCGTAGTCGAGCCTTACGCGAAGCACTCTTCCGCCTCGCGATTCAATCTCATCGCTGACCTTGTTGTAGAGGCGATAGAGGTCCGCATCGTGGGACGCTTCTCTGGGCTTCTTCAGGCCGTGATACGTAGCTTGGTCACACCGAACGACTTGGCCCCGAGACAGCATCCGGTGACCCTCCTTCGTGAGGTCACAAGTTCTATCGGGTTGTACTCGACGTTGGGAATGGTTGTGACTTTCGCGAGTCCCTGCCATGCTAGATTTTCGACATCCTTTTCCATACGGCCTCTGTCGCCGTTGTAGGCGAATTCAGCCAAGTCGTTCTTGGCAACAACACGGAATTTCCCCACTTCCGAGAGCGTGTGAATCTCGGAATCCCGAAGCGAGTACGACTTGTTTCTGTCCGTGTAGTTGGTTCGTATCCGCTGCTGAGCGACCTCTCGCACACGTTCTTCGCGTGGCACGGGCGGGCGTTCTTTGCCAAAGCGCTCTTGTCCGTCACGGGCGAGGGCGTCGCTACGTTCCTCTTCCCTGTAGATGTTTTGACGTTCTCTCCAGCTGTCCCAGGACGAATTCGAACCACCACGCATGCCACGCTCGGAGCCGGAATCAGAACCGCGAAAATCATCAATATCGAAACTGTCGAGGCCTCGTGACATGGGGAAAAACTCCTAACGCTGCCGTAGAACAAATCGATTGAGGGGAAACGGGCACACAAGTAAATCGGGAATCAGATGACGAAGGTTGGAACGAGATGACGGGACGAATGGCCTGTACTTCATGGTCGTACCTATTTCTTGGGTTAGAGATTCACATTGGTTGCCGCTGATGATTCGCTTTCTTGGTAAAGAAATACTTCTTCGACTGTCTTGCCAAAGACACGCGCAATCTTGAAAGCAAGCGGCAAACTTGGGTCGTATTTGCCAGTTTCGATGGCGTTGATTGTTCCGCGAGCGACGCCGACATAAGCCGCAAGCTCGGCTTGCGACCATTCCTTTTCCGCCCGCAATACACGTAGCCGCGTCTTCATCGATACCGCCACGAATAAAGGACGTTAGCCACGGACGTATTTCAGCTCCCTTTAATAAGTGTTCGTCTTATTAAAAGATAGACGCCTTTGATTTAATAGCTATTTCAGGAGAATTCAGTGAGAGCGGCGCCGTTGGACTTTAGTGCAATCAAGCCCTTGACGGAATGTCGGTGTCCGGAATAGGTTGCGGCTGTTATGACAACCGGATTTTGAGATATGCGCGAAAGAGATACGGGAACCGAGTCACCATCAGTGCGAGAATTATGGTTCAGCGACCTCAGGTCTTGAACAAGCACTACTACGATCTATTCGTACGGACCCTTAAAGCGGCAATCCCCACATACCATAAGGCTGAAAAGGGCGTCATGTCGCGGCAGGGGACAATCCAAATGGTCTTCGGCAACGATGCCATAGGCCAGCCGATTATCACAATGGGGACGGTTGGTCCTCAGAGTGACCACGTTCACTTCCGCGATGAATTGTCCACTGATAAATCCGATCCGCAGGTTGAAGCCGTAGTGCAGATGCTTGCGGAAAAACTCGCGGCCACGATTGAGGCGCTAATAAAGCAAACTGGTCTCAAAGGCACCGTCGTCTGCTTTGACTTGTTCAAGTTGGAAGATGGCACTCCGAATCTCGAGACGTTCTACTGCGTCAAAGGCTATGAGCCTACCCAAGACGATCCCACTGGTTCTATCACAGGATGGTTTGCGTACAAGCTTCGGTTCGCCGTTATCCCCAAAACGACGTAAGACTTTGGCTCGATTCTGAGTCGTCTTTCGAGTCGCAGCACAGAATGGGATTCATGTTCTCCGGAGCCCGTTCACTGATTTGTACGCTGCAAGAGGACCGGACATGCGCTCGCCAACGCTTGACAACGTCTAAGCGTTTGTTGACTTTTAGCAATTACAAGTGAATGCTTACATTGCAAATCGATGGGTTCGATGATGATATCGCAGCTCCTTTGGATGTCTGCTTGTACCATGCTGTATTTAAGGAACTTAAATAGCATTATCTCTCTTGATTGTGTCAGATATGTAGTGTAGTATTTCTGACGAAAGGAGGGGCTCCATGAGATCCACAACCAACGCAATTCTGAAGCGAATCCGGGCGAAACACCGTGGTTTCGTCTTTACACCAAAAGAATTCGCCCATCTCGGCACACGTGCCGCCGTGGACCAAGCCTTGTCTCGTCTCCAACGGAGCGGCCAGATTCGCCGACTTACTCGAGGGGTCTATGAATTTCCGCGGATCCACCCCAAGATCGGCTTACTTTCCCCTTCTCCTGAAGCCGTTGCGAAGGCAATAGCGAAAAGAAGCGCGACCAGGATTACTGTTTCCCCGGCAAAGGCTGCAAATCTTCTTGGGCTTTCTACCCAAGTACCTGTGCAGAACGTCTTCTGGACCGAAGGGCGCTCGCGGACCATTCGGATCGGCAATCAGACGGTGTCTCTCAAGCACGTTGCCCCTTCCAAAATGATTGGCGCGGGAACGGAGGCCGGAATCGTAATTCAAGCGGTTCGCTCACTCGGGAAAGAAGGAATTCATGAAATTCCTGTTCGTTCCTTGGCAAAGCGGCTCCCACGTCCGGTCAAGAGAGCAGTCCAGCGATTGGTACCAGCCGCACCCGCTTGGTCGCAGCCGGTTCTAAACCAAATCAGCGTCTGACGCGGAAGCCCATGGACGACTTCGCAAAACACAAACCCGCCGAGCGGCAGCCCTATTTCGAGGAAACTGCCGCCCGGCGCACTTCAACAGCAACGGCAATAGAAAAGGATTTTTGGATATGCTGGACACTCAAGCACCTCTTCGAACTTGAAGGCATTCCTGAACTGCGCTTCAAAGGCGGAACATCTCTTTCCAAAGTATTCCGCCTCATTGACCGCTTGTCCGAAGACATCGATATCTCAATTGACCGCGCTGCATTGGGCTTTTCCGGAGAGCGCGACCTGGCCAATCCGGACCTCAGCGTCACGAAGCGGAAAGCCCTAGACCGGGAACTCCGAGCAGCCATCACAAAGGAAGTCCAGTCCCGTATCCTTCCCAAATTGCAAGAGCGCTTTCAACAGATGCTCGGGAAGGATGGATGGAAACTTCTGCCTTCGGACCAAGAAAACGAAGAAATGACTCTCCTCTTTCACTACCCCAACGCATTCGCATACAGCAAATACTTGCAACCACAAATCAAGATTGAATTTGGTCGCGGCGATCAGCAGCCAAGCGAGAAATCCTCTGTCACACCGACCGTGGCCGAAACCTTTCCCGACATCTTCCGAGTGAAATCGGCCGAAGTCCCGGTCCTCGACTGCCAACGTACTTTTTGGGAAAAAATCACGCTCTTACATGCGGAAAATCATCGGCCCGACCCAAGCACACTCAAACCACGAATGTCTCGCCATTGGTCCGACATCGCCGTTATGAGCACGGCGGAACGGTTTCAGGACGCCAAGCTCTCCCTCAACCTCCTTCATCAGGTAATCGACTTCAAGAAAATCTATTTCGCAGCGAATTGGGCGCACTATGAAACAGCCGTTCCCGGTACGCTCCGAATTGTGCCAAACGAAGTGCTGCAGGACATCCTTCGCAAGGACTACCAACAAATGCAAGAAATGTTTCCCAGCACGCCTCTCTCCTTCGAGCAAATTCTCGAAAGGCTAGCCGCGTTAGAAACAAGATTAAACGCGATGCAGAAGAATTAGAACCGGAGGTTCACCGGTCTCTAGCCCTGGCAACAAGCTCCGAGTCGGTCAAGCTCTGGACTCTCTACGTAAGTTGAAAATCCTTCGTCCCAAAAGCGTATAGAAAGCTCCTTCGCTTCAAAACTTCGATCGAAGGAACATATCCGACGGAAGATTTCGGGACTATCGCCTCGACCAACGATGGTTACGCGGCTCCGCGCCGGCATGCCGCTCAATAACCCAAGGAGGTCTTCGTCACGCGCGCTGAACCCGATTAGCAGAAAGTTGCCGCACTGGCGAACAAATTCAACGGCCAATGCTGTGTGTGATGCCGGACACACAAAAACCTTTTCTCGTTCCACTGGCACTACGACCTCTGGGTATAAGTAACCTTCCTCACTTTTTCTCGGAACGTAGAAGTCGTGCGAATGCCTATTCCACCGAATGACTTTGATTCCACTACTGAAGATAGGCGCTTCCTTGAGATCGCTAGGGGCACGGAAACGACCGTCCCCGAATTTCGGGCAGTTCTGCAAAATCCTCGCCCAATTGACAGAACCATGAGGCTTTACAAACGACCACTTCCTCGCTGTCGAAATATATGAATCTATATGCTCGAACTCCTCCCCGCCATACCTCTCTAATGCCGAGTCCAACAGGAGATCGTAGTTCAGGCTCACGAATAGGATCTTTTCAAAACCGGCCTCGATTGCGCGGCGCACCAGTGTGTCGAACTTCGAGCTGCTGCGCAAAAAGTCCTCAGAAATTGTCCAGAATAGCTCCCTTATTCATTGAGATTGCCGCGGGTACCACACTTGCTACGACTCCACGGCCACGGTGGATCAACAGCTCGCCGCTGTCCGCAAGCTTTACGATCAGGAGCACCACGAAGTTAGCTCCGACGTCTTGGTCTTCCACTATTTCACGAATGGAGCGGTCGTCCCTCCCGCTCGGTTCAAGTTCGAAACTCGGATGAGAATGCCATTCCCCCAAATAGTTAAACTTAACGTAGTCATGATTTGCCCGCACAAAGAAAGACTTTAGACGCGTAACCGCTTCCTCCACCCTCCGAAGGAAATATGCAATCGTTCCCCGGCCGTGAATAGTAATGTCCAATACCTCGAATTGATTTGGACCTGTATGCTCCGCCATCAGGACTCCCCCAATTTCTCGCCTGCCAGCCTCGTGCAGAGCCGCGCGCATTCTCTCAACCACCTGGCGTCGCAGAATCAGTGTGATCATCGTGTCTTTCAGCCGCCAACTTTAAGAGAAATTTTACTGCGTTCAAGCGTTCTTCGTCAGACGCCGACGGCCCGTCATCCCAGCCAGGTCCGTTGACGGTGATTGGCTGCGTGTCGAATGGTTGCGAAAATATCCATTCATTCCGGAATCCAAGCAAGTAGTCCAATAGGGCAAAGCTGGACGCCCATGGTCTTGACAGATATACGGATATACGTATAATGGTATAATGGACAGTGAGAAGCTGAACCCTGTCAGATGGGTCGGTTCGTCGCTGAAAGATCTCAAATCCTACCCGCCTGAGGTCAAAGCCGACTTCGGACACGCACTCTATGTGGCGCAACAAGGCGACACAGACCCGGCGGCCAAGCCGCTGAAGGGTTTCGGTGGCGTCAGCGTCATGGAGATCGTCGCGCCATTCGACGGCAATACTTGGCGCGCGGTGTATACCGTCCGCTTTAGAGGGTTTGTTTACGTCCTACACGCTTTCCAGAAGAAATCCAAGTCTGGCATCGTCACCCCGAAGAAGGACATCGACCTGATTTACCAACGGCTGGCAGCAGCGGAACGAGACTACAAAGAAAGGCAGAACGAACATGAAGACCAAAAGAAAAACCGCTAAAAGCGCGAGCGTGACCGAAGGCAGCGGCAACGTCTTTGCCGACCTCGGCCTGCCCAACGCTGACCAGGAACTCATGAAGGCGCGCTTGACGCTACAAATCTACCGCATCATCAAGGAGCGCGGTATCACCCAGACCGAAGCTGGGAAAATCCTCGGCATTCCGCAGCCCCATGTCTCGGCGTTGGCC
>Ga0210406_10003586_pt1 | contig 16932 bp, 15 predicted proteins | sample IncBWC30MmetaG_FD_155454 | JGI IMG/M metagenome (GOLD analysis project Ga0210406, IMG submission 155454) | Forest soil microbial communities from Barre Woods Harvard Forest LTER site, Petersham, Massachusetts, United States - Inc-BW-C-30-M | ecosystem: Environmental > Terrestrial > Soil >... | reverse complement strand
TCTCCAGCCAGACCTCCGGCAATGGATCATGCGTAATGGTGGCGCCGCTTTCTTGAATCGCGGCCGACAGCGAAAAGAGCACTTCACCCAGAGCGGCCTCGGCGGATGCAGGCTCCGATGGGAGTGTCTTTTGGACGCCGGTGTGAGAATACTCCAGCAAATCGTGAATCAGAACGCTCATGCGCTCTACTCCATCGACAATCAGCGAAACGAATTCGTCGGCTTCGGTGTCGCCGAGATCTCGATAGCGGCTGACCAGTAATTGCGTGAAGCTGGCGACGGTGCGGAGTGGCTCTTGCAAGTCGTGACTGGCGACGTAAGCAAACTGCCGGAGTTCGTCATTTGACCTCTGCAGAGCTTGGCGGGCTACCTCGAGCCTGCTTCTCTCGTGCTCCGCCATAACAAAGAGCCGCGCGTTATCGATGGCGATCGAGGCTTGGGAGGCCAGGCTCGCCACCACCCGTTCTTCCCGCTCGGAAAACGGCGCGTCGCTGACATGGCCGAACAAAAGTACGCCGACCACGGTATTCCGCCGCGATGACACCGGCAGAGCGATACAGTTGCGAAGCGACAGCTTTTCCGCGATGGTTTTTACAGAGCCGTCTTCGCTGCTGTAGCGTCCCTCACTGCGTTGCGCCCATCGAAGAGGCCGTTTCGCGCCGAATTCCTGACCAGAAATCTCCGTGTGATCGCCCAGAAGCTGGGCCGCCCGCTCCACAGTAATGCCTGACGCGCAGCGCAGATGGAAGTTTCCGCTGGGATTGATAATGTCCTGGCCGAAGAATACCCCCAGATCTGCGGCACTCAAATCCGTTCCGGCATCCACCACCGCGGGGAGTAAAGCGTCCAGATTCAGTTCAGCTGCCAGTATCTCACCCAGATGGTTCAGCAGTTCGACCTGCGCGTGGGCCGCTTCTTCGCCGGCAAATGCGCGGGACCGTTCGGTTTCGGCGCGACGCACTTCATCCACATAATGCTCCACTTCGTATTGCCGGACCCGGGCGCGCAAGGCCGACTTAACTACGGTGAGCAAAGTCACGGAACGCAATGGTCGCTCCAGTAAAGTGACATTTCCGAGCGGCACAGTGGCCTCGAGCCTGCGCCGCATATCGGCGTGCAGAGTGCGGCCGGCCGTGAGGATGATGAATGGAAAATCGGACCAGGCGGGTTGGTTCCGGACCCACTCCGCGAGCGTCGGGAGATTCACTGCGTTGAGCGCTTCGTCGGCGATAACGGCTGCTCCGGCTCCCTCCCCTAGCTTGGTGCAAAGGTCTTCCACACCGGAACAGATCTGAGCCGTGAGCCGATCCTGTTGCAGCACCGAACGCGCCAGGTCGCCGTCACGGCCAACAGGAGTCAGAATGAGTACTCTATTCCGGAGCGATTCATTCTGCTCTTCCATGACCGTCCTTAGAGAACAGTTGATCGGATTTTCCGGTGTAGGTTGGCACACCCGTCAACACACCGTGGAAGTTAGATAATGCCGGTCCAAGAGAGACGCCCTGGTCACCCATGCGAAATTCACGAATCATCCCTTCATGCGCGCCGCTGCGCTTTTTGATGACCGAGATCGCTTTGTGAACAGCTCCCTCGAACTCGAAATATCGCAGCAAGACCACGGTGTCTGTCAAATAGCTGAGGTCCACCGGCGACGTCATGTGACCTAATAAGCCATGTTGCGCCATCACCAGGATGCTCAAGACCCCCTGTTGATTCAAGAACGCCAGCAGCTCGTGCATTTGCATGACGAGAAACTGCTCCGCCGGCATGGCATTCATATAGCTGTTCAGACTATCAATCACCACTACGCCGCGGAAGTTGTGCTCCACTCGTTCGCGAACGCGATGAGCGAAATTGCCGGGCGAGAGTTCGGCGGCATTTACCTGGTCTATGGTTAACTGACCGGTCTTCAAGAAAGGCCGAAGATTCATTCCCAGGCCTTCCGACCGCTCCAGCAACGTCCCCCGTCCTTCGTCAAAGGTATAAATGGCCGCGCTCTCGCCGCGTTGCAAGGCCGCCAAGGCATATTGCGTGGCCAGCGAAGACTTGCCGGCGCCGGCTGGCCCCACCAACAACATACTGGTGCCTCGATTGACACCATTGCAAAGCAGTTTATCCATCTCTGGGATACCGCTGCTTACCAGCTCGCCCACCCCACTCTCCTCGCTATCGAGCAGGATTAGCCTGGGAAACACGGCCAGACCACCTTTCTGAATGACGAAGTCGTGGAAACCTCCCCGGAATTCGGAGCCGCGCATTTTTGTTATTTGCAGCCTGCGGCGCTCGGCGCCATATTCTCGTGTGATGCGTTCCAGGACAATGACGCCGTGGGTAATACTATGCACTTGAAGTTCGTGTGATTCAGAAGTGAGATCGTCTAGGAGCAGAGCGGTACACCGGCGCCCGGAAAAGAATTGCTTCAATGCCAGCACTTGCCGGCGATAACGCAACGGATCTTGAGCGATCAGCCGGATTTCGGATAACGAATCGAAAGCCACCCGTTCCGGATTTAGAGCTTCAATGCGATTTAGGATCAGGCGAGTGGTCTCGCTCAACTCCACTTCGGATGGATGCAACAACGTATAGTTCTGATCTGAATCGAGCTTCGCCTCCGGCGGCGTAAGTTCAAAGATCTCAATTTGGTCTAAGGACCAGCCGTGCGACCGTGCAATGGCTCGCAGCTCTTCCGCCGTCTCGGATAAGGTGATGTACAGGCATTTTTCTCCTAGCTTCGCGCCCTGCAGCATAAACCCGAGCGCCAACGTGGTTTTGCCCGTGCCAGGATTCCCTTCCAAAAGATAGATCCGGTCCGGCGTTAGGCCTCCTTTAAGGATTTCGTCGAGCCCGGCTACTCCGCTCGAGACGCGTTGCGCGACTGGCGCGACTTGTTGTGGCTCTTCTGTATGCGTCACTTTCTTGATCACTCCACACCGTTAGACTCAACGACGCGGGGGCGGTTACAGGTTGTAACAGGGGAGAGTTCGGTTGTGCCGGCGAGTCGTTCTAGTTACGGAGCCAACGGTCAACGATGCCGCACACCGCTTCTACGAAGGGGCGAAATCCGATCGGTTTCTTGACATACTCACGCGCGCCCAGCGCTAGCGCTCGGTCGACCTCCGCCTGATTCCCACCAGAGCTGAAGATTACCACCGGCACGTTCCTGCACTTGTAACGCTCCAGCACGGTGTGGCCATCAACCTTCGGCATGTTGAGGTCGAGAATAATCAGGTTCGGCTTGCAATCCGGAGTGGTGAGTGTCGTCAAGGCCTGTTCGCCATCTTTAGCGACACGAATCTTGAGAGGGATCGGATATTTGGATAACGCCTGCCGCGTGAGCAGCACGTCGGCTGGATTGTCTTCGATCAGAAATACTTCCGGCATTTCCATTTGGGGCTGTTTGACCAAGGGCTCCGCCCGGGTTCTTGCTAGTTTGACCCCAAACCGAAGCATTCCGTTACTTTCCGAAGACAAAAACTTGCGCTAACCGTTACAACGCCCGTCAGTCTCCCAGACATGAAAACGCCGATTTCGTCATACGATGGAACAAGTACCTAGCATGCGCGCGACTCCCATCTTGATGCTCATCTTTGCGATCCGATGCCAGACCTGCGCACAGCCCTCTTCAGAAGACCAACCCAGCCCCGCTATCAAGGTGGACGTTGACCTGGTCAATGTGCTTTGCAACGTCTACGACAAGCGTGGCGCATTGGTTACCGATCTTAGCAGGGAAGATTTCGAGGTTCGAGAGGACGGAAAGCAGCAGCAGCTTCGCTATTTCGCGCGTGAAACAAATCTGCCTCTCAGCGTGGCCCTTCTCGTGGATGTCAGCGGCAGCGTCCGGAGATTTGTGGAACTGGAGAAGGACACAGCCGGGCGATTCTTCAGAGAAATTCTTAGGCCTGAGGATCAAGCTTTGCTGATCGGGTTCGGCAGCAGGATGATCCTTTGGCAGGATTTTACTTCCTCGGCCCCGGTGCTCGAGGGTGCGCTGGGGCGACTGCACGCTATCCCGTTTCGAGGCCTCCCGCCCACCGGGCAGCCGATGCCGGGCACTTTGCTCTATGACGCCATTTATGGAACAGCCCATCAGAAATTGAAAGGCATACCGGGACGCAAAGTTCTGGTGGTCATTTCCGACGGCCTGGACAATGGCAGCGTAAAGAAACTGGAGGAAGCCGTAGCGGCGGCCGAGACTACCAACACTATCGTTTACGGAATCTGTTACCAGGCTGGTTTCGCCGGCTGCAATTTCTTAAATGATCTCGCCGAGCCGGCGGGCGGCCGGGCGTTCAAGGTAACCGTCAAGACTTCACTGTCCGAAATCTTTCAAATTATAGAAGCTGAGATGCGCAGCCAATACGCTTTGGGTTATGTGCCCACCAACCGCCTTCATGACGGGTCTTTTCGCAGACTGCAGGTGCGCTTGCACCAGCCGGGCTTGCGAGTGCACACTCGCAAAGGATATTTCGCGGTCGTGGACAAGGGTGGCTGAGCGCCTACCGTCTACCCTGTATTACCGGCCTAGGTGTTTTCACCGAGTGCGATCAGTACATTCCTCTTATTCCCCTTCAGATGAAAAGGTCCGAATAATCAAGTAGTGGTGACTTTACTCTGCCTAGGAGCGTGTGGAGTGCGGCTATGAGCTTGCACGTAGGCGAGGCTGTGGGAGACTATCGCGTCATCGGCATTATCGGCGCCGGTGGGATGGGACAAGTCTTCCAGGTCGAGCACAAAATCACGAAGCGGAAAGAGGCCATGAAGGTTCTCATTGCCGATCTGGCGGACGACACGCAGGTCCAGCGCTTCAAGCGCGAAATCGAGGTCCAGGCGCGTCTCAATCATCCCAACATCGCAGCCGTGCATAACGCTTTCCGGCTGAAGGATCGCATGGTCCTGGTGCTGGAGTTTGTCGAAGGCCAGACGCTCGAGAATCTTCTGAAGAATGGCCGTCCACCGTTGGAAACTGGAATCGATTACGTCCGTCAGACGCTGCAGGCCCTCGATTACGCACACCACAACGGCGTGATCCACCGCGACGTATCGCCGGCCAACCTGATGGTTACCGAAAACGGGTTGGTTAAGCTGATGGATTTCGGTGTGGCCAAGTCGCTCGGTGACTTGCGGCTCACCGATGGCGGCTCGATGATCGGTTCGCTGTACTACATGTCGCCCGAGCAGGTGAAGGGTTCTACCGATCCCGATCCGCGATCGGACATCTATTCAGCCGGCGCCATCCTATATGAAATCGTCACCGGTAAAAAACCGTTCGACTATCAAGATCGCTTCTCGTTGATGGTTGCCCAGGTGGAGGAGCAGCCGCGCCTGCCGAGCTTGATCGACGCCGAGCTGCCCGCCGGGCTGGATGACATTATCCTGAGAGCTCTCGCCAAAGAGCCTGGCCAGCGCTATTCCTCGGCCAAAGATTTTCTGGCTGCGCTCGAGATTATCGGGCACCCGACGGCCACTTCCGCTCCCAAACCGCAAGCGCGGTCGAAGAGGCGTGTAATTTCCGAAGCAGTAGCCGGCGTTGCGGTGGTGACCATCTGCGGTTTGGCAGGGGTTGGCGCGGTGGCGTGGAACCGTTTCAATGAGCCGCTTCCTGCTCTTCCCCCGCTGGTCCTGGAAGTGCCGAAAGCACCACAGAGTCTGGCGGCCATACCGCCCGACCTGCCAGCCGAATCTCCCTTGGAGCAGCCCGCCTCCGTGCGGCCTGTCCCAGCGCAGCCAGCTCCGGCGCCGGTCACCAAGCCGGTCGTTAAACAGTTTGCCGCAGCCAGTAAGTCGAGATCCGCTTCAGCGCCAAAAGAAGCCAAGCCCGTAGAAACCAAGCCAGCCGAAGAATCCCCGGTAGAGGTTCAATCGCTCCGGCCACAGCAGGCTGAGGCGCCACCGCCCCCGTCCGTCCCGCAGACGGCGCTCGAAGCGCAGCCTACGGAGCCAAGAAAGGGATTCTGGGGCAAGCTCAACCCTTTCCGCGGTAAAGTATCCAAAAAGAAAAAAGACGATTCCGCTTTGCGTTCTACGGGAGATGCTCCCGCAGAAGGCCATCAGGAATAAGAAGACTAGTTCAGAAGATGAAGCTCAGACCGCCGCGTAGGGCTCGCGGCTGCTGCATCAGTAGGACCCGCTGAGTACCGTCTGAAATCGGAATATAGCCCTGCCCTAACCCGTTGCGCAGTTCAGCAGTGGCCTCCAAACGCCCCGGAATGCCGGGGAAAGAAGGGATGGGCTGACGCACTCGAATGTTCAGGCCGCCCTCGGGATAAGCGCTCTGGGTCAGATAGAAGTGGCTCGGCATGATGGTACTGTAATCGGTCCACTCGTAGCTGCCGCTGATTTGCGTGCCGACCACTGGCAGCGTCGCCGACGCCCGCGCCGATGCCCAGAAGCGCTGGGTGGTGTGGATGTTAGATCGCAAATCGTTGGCAGTTTCGAGTACGCCATGATCCGCCAGAGCCAAAGCTCCGCCTCGTCCCACCGACATGCCGAGTTGTAATCGGTCGCCCAGGGATCGGCTTACCGAAGCCGCGAACCCCGTCCGTTGAAAGCTGCCGATGTTCAGAATGCCGCTGTTGGAGGAAATGTCAGGAAGCACGTCGCCGATCGCGAAAGCGTCGCCCGAGGGAGCCGCGATCGTCATGGCTGCGTTGGTTACGGTCTCCCGATACACCGTCATATTGAAGGTGGTGGACCGCAGCTTCTTTTCGTACCCGATCTCCAGATCCTGGGACCGTTGAACCGCGCCACGCCCATTGAGAAGAGACAAACGCGGCAAAATGGAGAGCGCTGCCAAGTCCTCGGCCAAGGCTGTCTGATCGCCGCGAACATTCGTCTCATCGCCGTGCCCATCTTCCACTAGCAACTGGGTCGGAGGCGCACCCGCACTGTAAGCCAGTTGGACCGTTCCGATATTTCCCAGGTCGCGGCTGAGCCGGACGAACTTGCTCATATAATTCAGGTGATCCAGGAAGGAAACCGAATTGAGTGACATGCCGTAGTCCATGCTCAGGTCATCGGACAACGCAAATTTTTGCCGCATGGAAATCGACATAGTCCGCAAAGCGGGGCCGCCGTCCGGTTGTCCGGTCAATTCGCCCAGGTTGCCTCGCGCAGACAGAAAGACCTGCTGCATGGTGAGCGCGATTTCCGGCCCGCCTGCTTCGCGGCTGTAACTAGTGCGGAAACCACCTGCGGGCGTTCCCCCCCGGGCGTTATTGCCGACGTTGCCACTGACCTGAAGCTGGTTGCGTCCCCACGCCGACGTGGCGAGCGCGAAGGCTGTTCCGAGGTCGGTTTGGGAGGTCGTCCCTCCCAGCGAGCCGGGATCGCCTCCCGAAACACTCAGGAGTCCGCGGGTATCCGTAAATACGCTGCCTACTGCGTTATCGCGTTTATTCGGATCGGAGCCGCTTTGGTCGGGCAGCAGGCGCAGCACCGGACGCGTAGCTGTGGATGCTTTCAGGGTCCATTTCCAATCGTCGCTCATGAGCGCGCCTTGGCCAGGCGCGACATAGACCAACTCGATCGAACTCAGCACGCTCGCTAGATCGACATAGAGCAGGCTTTGCATGCCCGGCTGGACGGCGATCTTCTGCTTCATGGCCGGCACGAAGCTGGCTAGGCTGACGCGCACGGAATAGACATCGGGCGTCAGCAGGCTGAATCCAAAAATGCCGCGCTCGTTGGTGATTGTTTTGAGGATGAGCCGTTCGGATCGATTGAAGAGCAGGACGGTAGCGCCCATTTGCGGGATGCCGGTCGAATCACGGACGAAACCTGCGATGCTGCCCGCCAGTTGAGTAGGCTCCGCGGAGAAGCCAGCCGGCGCGCACAACAACAGCCCTGCCATCCAGCCACTCGCGAGTTTTAGCCGACCGGTCATCATCCAGTCAAGAACTCAGGCGGAACCCCGCCACCTATCCTTTACTTTACCGTAAAGTTAGCGGAAGGGGTAAGGACCTGATCGCGGTTCTTGTCCATTACCTTCATCTTCAACGTATACTGCCCCGGTTCCAGACTTATCAGAGGGAGCAGTTTTTCCACCGTCACCTGTTGCGCCGAAGCGCCCGGTATCTGATTAATCTCTTCGGTATAGTCCAATACCGGCTTTTCGACGCCGTTTTTCATGATCTCGTATTGAATCGAGCCGTTGGGTTTCTTGGTCTTGTCATCCGGACCAAAATTATAGAACTGGGTATAAATCCCGAGCTTCTCGTTGCGATCGAAGGTATCGTTCAATCGGGGACGAACTTTAGTGTCGCCGATCACGAACTGGCCGCTTCCGATGCTCTTGGTAGGTACCTTTTCGATAAGATCCGCCAGGATCAGGCTGCTGGAGGCGAGTTTCTCTTCGTCGAAGTGCGGAACGTTTAGCGCCATGGGGTAGCTGGTCAGGTTTCCGCCCACTATATCCTTGCAGACCACGTTTAGCCGGTACATACCGGGCGCCAACGGCACAGCTTTCTGATAGATGGAAGCTCCCTCGATTGCCTTGCCCAACAGATCCGCGGGCACTTCTACGCTTACGACATCTTCGAAGGTGTTAATAACGCGGCCGGCGAGATTGCTGATGCGCGCGAAGATATTCACTGTCGCCTTAGCTACGCCATCCTTCTGCTGGAACTGGAGGTCCTTGCGCTCAAATTGGATGGTTACCGTGGAGAGGATGGTGGAATCGGTGATCTTGATGTAATCGGCCTGAACCTTGAACGGCAGCGTGTTATATCGGATTGAGGAACTAACGGCGGCTTCCAGGTCCTTGAATTTAACAGCCGGCGGTTTTTGCAATTTGGCGAACTGTTCCAGGCGCGTGAATTCGTTCATGCTTTCGGGCAGAGGTCCGGCGCCAGTTCCCAGGTGCGTGCCGTCAGTCCGTTGGAACCGCTGCGTCTTGTCGGCCAAGCCCATCTGTTCCATCATGGTGAGACCAGCGCCGGGTACATATAGCAGTGCATCTTTTTCCGAAGGGTCCATCGACATGTGGTATTCGCCGCTCATGGTCGTGTCAACGAACTCGATGTTGATGTCATTGCCGATGCCGTCGATATAGCGATAACGCCACTTCTCAAACGGGTATGTCGAGGTGCTTCCGCCTCCTTCTTCAAAAGGCCGTTCGTATGTGCCGCCTGAGGGATGGGATTCGATTTCGTCGGGCGGCCCGTAAACGATATACGTGCGGCCGCGGTCAGTCTTCCAGCCTGGGATGCCGGACGCATAATGCTCGTTAGCGTAGGCGATGCGCCGGTAGTGTTCTTCCTTGTACTCGTTTTCCTCGGTATCGGGAGTGGGGTCGCGCCGCAGCCAGAATTGCTCGATGAACTGCTCGCGCTCGTCATCCGTGCTCAGCCGTTTCCAAGCCTGCCGTTCCTCGTCGGTGATGATGTAGGTGACGTCTTCATTGAGCCATTTCCTGTAAGGGGTCTCTAGCTCTTTGCGCAGCTTTTCTTCCTGCTTCTTGCGCTGCTTGTCGGTCATCGGCTTGGATACCGTCTCGCGCCTCTTGGTATCCGAGACTGGTTTCTTGTCCGTATCGGTGGACTGGGCCGCCGGAGCCTGAGCCGCCGCAGGCTGGGCTGGGGATGTCTGGGCCGAGGCTGATTGGGCCGCGACAAACAGGCCAGTCACTGAGCCGCAAATCAAAAAAAGCCTTGTTTTCATACAATTCACCACCCTAGCCGACTCTGATCTTACCTCATTCTAGGCTTATTCGCCCTAGGGGTCAAGGGACTGACGCACCACCTGGCAGTGGCGTTTCATCGGAACGCTAGGCGGACGCGGGACTCGAGGCCCCTGAACCGAATCGCTCGGCCAGCATCGATAGGACCCAAGTCCAGCCTTCCTGGTGCTTGTGTCCCATTTCGTCGTCAGGGACACCGGAGTGGCACAAAGTGACCTCGCACTGGTCCCCTCGCGGCTCAAACGTGACCTCCACGACCGATTCGACGCCCTTCGTTGCTTCAGACACCCAGGTATACTCCACCCGGTGAGGGCGTTCGATCCGAACGAAGCGCCCGTAATGGGGCCACCTTCGTCCTTCGTGCTTAACCGCAAAATAGAACAGGCCGTCCACTACCAGGTTCAGGATTACGCGCTCCGCGCCGTGCCACGGCCCCCCGGGACTCTTGGGGTCGATCCAGACGTCGAACACCCGTTCTACCGGCGCAGGAATTACGCGGGTGACGTTTATATCGATTAGCTTCATTGTGATTTCTCCTTTGCGGCGAAGTAACTCTCCAATCGATCCAGGCGGGCATTCCAGAACCGCTCGTACCTTGAAATCCACCGCGCCACATCCCGCAGCGGTTCCGCGGATAACTCGAGCGTGTTCTCCCGTCCTTGGCGAGTGCGACGCACTAGACCCGCCCGCTCCAGCACTTTGACATGTTTACAAAAACCGGGGAGTGACATCGGGAACGGTGCGGCGACGTCAGAGATGCGGGCCGGCCCACGGGCTAGCCGGCCGATAATTGCCCGCCGCGTTGGATCCGAAATCGCTGCCATCACTTGGTCCAGGTTCGCCAATTTAATACTTAACCTATCGGTTCACTATTGCACGGCGGTATCCGCCTGTCAATCTCACGCTTCGAAACGCAGGGTAGACCGGAAGCTCAGGGTACGGTTTTGCCTAAATTGCGATCCTCTGAATTACTTTGTTTACCCGTATACCGAAATCGATGGAAAGCCCGTCGCGGAGACGGCGTACGAAATAGCCTATCGGGATACTGGCTCGCCACAAACCACCGCGCTCCGTTAGACCGCGGCCCTTTGTGAGAATGTCGCGTGGTATGCTCTGCCCCAGACAGACATGCGACCTCTGGCGTTGATTACGGGTAGTTCGAGCGGTATCGGGGCCACGTTCGCCTCCCACTTGGCGGAGCGTGCCTATGACCTATTACTGGTGGCGCGTCGGCGAGACAGGCTGGTAGAAATGGCGGCGACGCTGCAGAAGGCGCACGGGATCAAGGCTGAAATCCTGCCTGCCGACCTGACCGTCGACGAAGAACTGCACGCCGTCGAGCAGCGCATCGCAACGGCAGATAACCTGGAACTGCTGGTGAACAATGCCGGCTTCGGCACGCAGGGCAAGTTCTTGAATGTGGATATGGAGAGCCAGGATCAAATGCATCGGTTACACGTTCTTGCGACCATGCGGCTCACACACGCCGCGCTCAAAGGCATGACGGCGCGCGGCAAAGGTGGGATCATCAACGTCTCTTCTGTAGCAGCCTTTTGGCAGTCGCCCGGCAGCATCAGCTATTGCGCCACCAAGTGCTGGATGAACAGCTTTACTGAAGGCCTCGCCTTGGAGTTGAAGGGCGTAGGGTCGCCGGTCAAAGTCCAAGCGCTTTGTCCCGGGTACACGCTCTCGGAGTTTCACGATGCCGCGGGAATGGATCGAAAGCTGATTCCGGCCAACCTTTGGATGCGCGCCGACGACGTGGTGGCGGCCTCGTTGCGCGGTCTGGATCGCGGGCAGGTTGTTGTGGTCCCGGGCGCGCTGTATAAGACAGCGGTGTTCTTCATGAAGCACACACCCCAATTCGTGCTGGAGCGAATAGCGGTCCGCCAACAGCGCAGGTTGAAGAGGGATTAATACGTCTCGATCTCCAGCTTTTGCCGCGGCCCCGGTAAGTAGGGAGTCACCAGGCTCTCGTTCCCGTCCCGGTCCACCGCCTTAACGCCAAAAATCACATCGTCGATGGAGACGTCCTTGAACGTGTATTCCATCACCTTGCCCACGAACACTTCCTTCTCCCAGTAAGGCGCTGTCGACTTGCGCATCACGATGACGTAACCGAGCAGGTCGGGCTCTGGATTTTCATTCTTCCATCGCAACGCCGCGTCGTAGCGCGTTTTGCCGCGCGAGAGCATCGGAGTGAGTTGGCCCTTGCGGGCGCCGCTGGTGATCAGTTCGTTGGTGACCGGAGCCTTGGGCGCGAGCGCAAGACTCGCCAGCGCCGCCGCGTTCGCCTGGATCACTCGCGACGCGTAGGACACCGAAGTGTTTTCAAAAGTGTCGGTAACAGAGTGTTGATTGGCGTAGTTTTCATTGGGAGTGGTCACGCGAACGGCCGGATAACCTTCCTGATTAAAGGGCGTGTGATCGCCGCCGCGCCCGATGCGATCCGCGCGGAAGACCAGATCGATTTTTATAGAGGGCAGATAACGCTCGCCGACGTCTTTGACATAGCGCGCCAGTTGACGGGAAGTGGAATCGTCGGGGTCTTCCGAGTAAACCGAGATGGTCGAGTTGTCGATCCGGCCGTTGCCGGAAACGTCGCTGCCGATGATGTCGTTGTTCAGTACGCCATCTATGATCTGGTTCTCCTTGCGCGCCTTTCGGGCGTAAAGGCTGCTTCCGACCAGTCCCATCTCCTCGCCGGCGAAGGCCACGAACACGATAGTCTTCTCGAATTCGTACTGGCTCATGATGCGAGCCAGCTCCATCACGGCAGCCGTTCCGCTGCCATCATCGGTAACGCCGGGCTCAACTGGAGCCAGCATCGACAGAGTGAAGGGAGGAGTCCCGGAAGCGCCCTCGCCCGCCCCGCCACCGTTGCCATTAGTAGACCCGCCGCCGCCATCAGTGGGCACAGCAGCGCTCCCATCCGGATTTCGACGCAGCATCGCGATCGAGTCATAGTGGCCGCTGAGGATGAATTGCCGCTCCGGATTCTGCTTGCCCGGCAGCACGGCCACGACATTGTAAAGGTCGACGTCCTGGATGAGCCGTCCTTTCCCTTTTTTGACCCGGTACTTGTCGAAGCTGACTTGCAGGCGGGGGCTGTAGCTCTTGAACTGATCGTAAATCCAGCGGCGGGCCGCTCCGATACCTCGTGTGGGGCTGTCCTGTTCCGAGAAAATGCCCCTCGTCTGAAAACCTTCCAGCTTTTTCAAAATCTCGGTGATGCGCTCCTGCGAAACTGAGTCGACGATCTTCTGAACGGTCGGATTGACCGATTTCAATTGCGCCTGCGCGTACGGAACCAGGGAGAGAGCGAGCAAGGGAACTATCAATCTCATCGTGAGTGGGCCTTGTAGATTTTTTGAAATTTGTTGCGTGAGTTGTAAACCGTGAACGAGCCGTCTGCCTGGGCGGTCAGCTTTATATAGTCGCCTTGATCGTGTTCATCGACGTTCGCGATGAACGAATCCGGAACATTGTGCTCTTTACCGCCGTCCATGGAGTAATGGATCTGCCAGAGATCCTCCAGTTGCGGCGCGTCTTTGATGATTTGCCAGGCGGCCGGGTTGCCACCCTTGCGAGCGCCATTATTCATGATGGCCACTCGCGGATGGATGGCATCAACTAGCGCCGGCGAACCCGATTGGTCCAGACCATGGTGCGAAGTCAGGTAGACATCTACGGTTCCGATCGGATTATTCGGACACATCAATTCCAATTCCTTGTTCCAGGTCAGATCGCCCAGATCCAGCAGCCGGAAATCTCCGAAAGTAATCAGCGTGCCCAGAGATCGCGCATTCTCGGTCGCATCGGCTTCGCGCTTTGGACTGGACGCGCAGTAGGAATTAGGCTGCCCCGCGCCGGGCAGCGGGCTCTGGATATGCTCCCCCGCCGCTGTCAAAACCTGTACCGTGATGTCTTTGATCGGGACCTTGTCGCCCGGTTTGACCACCAGATGTTGAATATCGGGACGCTGCAGCAGCTTCACATAATCGGCATAATCTTCTTTGACGACTTTGGAATCCTCCGTATTGGGCCCATGGTCGACAAAGGTGCCGATCTTAAAGCGGTCGGCCAGTTGCGGCGCCCCACCCACATGGTCGCGATGATAATGGGTGATAAGAACATAATCGAGCCGCTTGACCTTGGCCGATTTGGCCGCCACCGCGATCCGGTCGGCATCCCGGCCGTCGAAACCGCGCCAGCCGGTGTCGATGAGCAGGGTTTGGCCCGACGGGCTGACAATCAGCGTGGACTGGCCGCCTTCGACATCGATAAAAAAGACTTCGAGGCTCTTGGCCGCGCGTAGGACCGGCGCCAGACCGAGCAGCGCCAGCATTAGAATGTAACGAAACAGCGTGGGTTGCACTTTTGGAATCGTATCACAGCCGGACCATATTGCCGGAACAGACTGCTTCGGCGTAACGTAGTTAAGGATAGGCAGTCTGATATGCCATTTTGTTGCCAATGCGGACGGGCGGTCGGAACTCACGACATTTACTGCGCCAGTTGTGGCACTCGCCAGCCCGCTTCAACCCCAGTGACTGATTACCTTTACGGAGTTAGCCCGCGCACCGCGTCGCTGCTTTGCTACATCCCGATTGTGGGTTGGATCGTCTCCATCGTGATTCTGGCGTCGGCGCGGTTCCGAGGCGACACTCGTGTTCGCTTCCACGCCTTTCAAGGCCTCTATTTGTTCGTGGCCTGGTTGATCGTCGACTGGGTGCTCAGCCCCCTGTTCAGCTTCCCGCACTTCTGGGGCCCGTCTTTCTACAGGGTCTTTCCAGTTCTCATGAAGGCCGCCATTTTCGGCGCTTGGATCTTCATGATCATCAAGACCGGCCAGGATGAGACTTACAAGCTGCCGATTCTGGGCGAGCTCGCGGAAAAATCGGTCAGCGAGCAACGTTAGTCCAGCGCCCGCTCGAACTCCACCGCCGCCGCCTCCCACGAATGCTTCGTCTCCACATGCTGCCACGCCGCATCAGCCAACCGCCGCCGCTCATTCCCATCGTTGATCAGTCGCACGCAAGCCTCCGCAAACGCTTCCGGCTCGTCCGCAATTAAGATATTTTCCCCGGGCGTAATGTCGAGTCCCTCCGCTCCCACCGCGGTCGACACCACCGGCGTCCGCGCCGCCATTGCCTCGTAAATTTTGAGCCGCGTTCCGCCACCGATCCGCAACGGCACGATCGATACTTTCGATTCCCATAACCACGGTCGGACATCCGCCACCGTTCCCGTGATCCGGATCCCCGGCTCCCGTTCCGCAAGCTCGGTCACCTCGCGGCCCGGCGTACGACCTACTATCGCCAGCGAGCATCCCGGCACCTTTCGCTTGATCAATGGCAAAACTTCGTTCACGAACCACACCGCGCCATCGATATTGGGCATCCAGTCCATCGATCCCACGAACACCAGGTCCGTCACCGGCTGCGCCTCCACCGTCGGCTGGAAGTAGTCCAGGTCGACCCCCGTGGGCACCGCCGCGACATGCTGAACCCCGTAAAGCTCGCGCATTTTCTGAGCGTCCGCCTCGGACACAGCGATGATATTCTTCACGGATCGGCATACCTGCTGCTCATATTCGAGCATCAGCCGAGCTTGCCTTCGAAAGTAGGTGCGCCGTAATGACGAACCAGCGTGCTCCACGTGGCGCTTCCAAATCATCGCCTCCACGTTGTGTTGAAACAGCACCGCGCGCGAAAGGTCGCTGAAGTGCGGAGCCGAGCTCAAGAAATCGCATACGACGTGGTCGAACGAGTGCTCGCGCAGCAGCCTATCTACCATCGCCCGCATCTCGTCGTTGCGATGCCGGAAAACCGCCACCGGAATATCCGTCACTAGCCCCTTGGCTAGCTGAATCAGAAACGCCGGCGAAGTTTTTTCCGTCACCGTCCGCCGCACCGGATAAACATACGATGCGTACTCTGTCGCCCGCGCGGGGCCTTCCGGAAACTTTGGATTCCACAAACCCGCGTAGTGCACCTCATGCCGTCGGTGCAGACATTTCAAGGTCTCCAATGTACGGATCTGGCCGCCGCGATTGGTGGGATGCAAAAAGTCGCTGTAAACCCACAGTAGCCTCATGCGTCAATCCTCAATCCTACAAGAGCCTCACGCACAAGAGCCTCACGCACTACCGTACCCGCCTTCCCCGTGTTATCCTGTGTCAAAGAAGTTAGAATCCCTTGGGAGGAATCATGAGAGCCATCAGTGCACTCCTAGCAGGCACGGTACTCGCAACCGCGCTTTCGGCCCAGCAAATTACGCCGCCGAAGACCAATCTCAAAGTCGGTGACGAAGCCCCCGACTTCACTCTACCCGACACCGACAACAAGCCCGTCAAGCTCTCCGATTTTCGCGGGAAAAAAGTCGTCGTTTTGGCCTTCTTCGTGGCTGCTTTCACCGGTGGTTGAACCAAGGAACTCACTGCGTACCAGTCTGGTATCGCTAATTTCGATAAGAATGATGCCCAGGTCCTAGCCATCAGCACCGATTTCGGCGCTACCCTGAAGCATTGGAAACAGGAATTGAACGCCAGCTACCCTATGCTCAGCGACCACATGCGCAAGGTCTCCGAGTTGTATGGAGTGCTGATCCCGCAGATGGGCGTCGCCAATCGCGTCACCTTTGTTGTTGACAAAGATGGCAAGATCGCCAACATCGAGGAGGGCAGCGTGGCTATTGACCCGAGCGGTGCCGACGCCGCCTGTAGCCGGTTGGCGCACAAGAGCCAGTAGCGCATTTTCACGAACCCTGCAATTATTGGGCCGACGCTCAATCAGTGTCGGCCCTTGAAACCTCCTGGCCCACTCATGCTTCCACAATAATGAGGACTCTGATCTTCTCTGGAGCAGCCATAACAATTGGCGACCAACGATTCCACCGCAAATCTGGAAGCTGATCCGCTCTGGTATAAAGACGCGGTTATCTACGAGGCCCACGTCCGCGCGCTCGCTGACAGCGACGACGACGGTATGGGCGATTTCCGCGGCCTCACCAAAAACCTCGATTACCTGCGCGACCTCGGCGTTACCGCCATCTGGCTGCTCCCATTTTTTCCCTCGCCCTGGCGGGACGACGGCTACGATATCTCGAACTACATCGACGTCCACCCCGCCTACGGCACCCTTCGCGACTTCCAGACTTTTCTGAAACAGGCCCATCGCCGCGGCATCCGCGTCATCACCGAAGTGGTTCTCAATCACACCTCCGACCAGCACCCCTGGTTCCAACGATCGCGT
>Ga0210406_10003584_pt1 | contig 16934 bp, 16 predicted proteins | sample IncBWC30MmetaG_FD_155454 | JGI IMG/M metagenome (GOLD analysis project Ga0210406, IMG submission 155454) | Forest soil microbial communities from Barre Woods Harvard Forest LTER site, Petersham, Massachusetts, United States - Inc-BW-C-30-M | ecosystem: Environmental > Terrestrial > Soil >... | reverse complement strand
GACGCCCCGGCCCTCCCGCACAAGGTAGTAGTGATTCGCGGGAAGATCAGAAAGCGTTTCGACGAGCCCGCTGGGCCAACGAATTATGAGCTTCTTCGCCTTTTCTGACTTGCCCAATCCGAAATGCAGTCGAAGGTCGCTCTGCGAGATGTAGCCGTCCCCGCTACGCACCTCCTGTTGGCGCTTATCGTCACCCTGCTCCAGAGTCACAGAAGTGCCTAACGCGGCGCGATTCGATTTCACACCCACCAGTTGCAGGGTGATCCAGTTCTCGACTGGCCCGGTGTTGTAGTAGAGAGATGGCCTTTCGTTCATATTGTTCACCAACGCTTCCAGGTGGCCATCGTTGAACAGATCACTCAGGGCCATGCCGCGTGCGGAATGAGGCTCGGAGAGAACGGATCCGGCGTGGGCTGTTATGTTGTCGAATGTGCCGTCACGTAGGTTGTAGTAAGCGACCTTCGGTTCCCGGTAACTCGTACCGAGAGCTTTGCCATCTACTTCGGGATAAACATGCCCATTTGCTATCAAGATTCCCGGCCACCCGCTGTTGTCGAAGTCGTAAAATTGCACTCCCCAGCCGAGAAGGTTCTTGATTTTGCCCAGACCGGCGCTGTAAGTAACATCGTCAAAGTTGTCGTCGCCGCGATTACGGTAGAGCGTCGGAGTGTCGTCACTGAAGTTCGTCTTCACGATGTCCTGATACCCACTGTGCGTGAAGTCGTCGGCCGAGAGGCCCATGCCTGCCTGCTCAAACCCGTCTTCGTTGAACGCTACTCCAGCCTTCTTCCCGATCTCGGTGAACGTCCCGTCATGATTGTTGTGATAGAGAAGGCTGGCAGTGGAGTCGCAGGCGACGTAAATGTCTGGCCAGCCATCCTGATCGAAGTCCGCTGCTAGCGAAGTGAATCCGTAACATCCCTTTGCCTGAAGAATGCCGGATTTTTGTGTGACGTCAGTGAATGTGCCATCCCCATCGTTGTGATAAAGCGCGTTGCTCCCCGGTTTGAGGCCGCGTGGTCCGCACATCACGTTGATCCCTTTCCACTGGCACCACCGTCCCTGGCCCGGCCGCGGCACGGTGTCATAGGAGAAATCCACGTAGCGCACGAGGAGAATGTCAACCTTGCCGTCGTGGTCGTAGTCGACAAAGCTGCAGCCCGTACTCCATTCATCTCGCGTGGTCTTGAGCCCTGCTTTGGCTGTCACATCGGTGAAAGTGCCATCGCCGTTGTTGTGGTACAAAGCGTTCTGTCCCCAGTAGGTGACCAGCAAATCGAGGTAACCGTCATTGTCGTAGTCGCCGACGCAACCGCCCTGCCCCCAGCCAACGCGCGCAAGACCGGAACGCTGAGTAACGTCGCTAAACGTGCCATCCTGATTGTTATGAAACAGGTTTCCGGTTGGGGCCTGCTCTTTGGGGAATCCTTCGACCGTCGAGCCGTTGGGAAGGTAGATGTCGGGCCATCCGTCGTTATCGTAGTCGAAGATGATCGCACCGTTGCCGGTAGTCTCGATGATGAATTCCTTGTGAGTGTCGCCGCCGTACACGTTCTGGATGTCCAGCCCTACTTTGTGGGCGAGATCTTCGAAGTGAACGTCGCTCGGTTTTACCTTTTGGGAAAGCGTCTTCACGGGCGCGGGCGCTTGAGCGGCCAGGCTGGGCGACAGAAGTGAAAACATTCCGAAGAATAGAAGGGGTGCGGACTTTTTGAGATCGGGGAACCGGATCACGGAGCTATTCTAAAGCACACAGTGGTTGGAACCCCGGCGTGTGGAGCTACCCTGCGGAGGCTGGCCGCCAGGCAATCACTGTCTGGCGCGAATCGCCTAGTTGATCAATCCCCAGCTCCACTACATCGCCCGCCTTCAAGTATTGTGGCGGCCTCATCCCCAACCCGACGCCGGCAGGAGTGCCCGTGCTGATGACATCCCCCGGCAATAACGTCATGAACTGGCTGACGTAGCTGACCAGAGTGGGCACGTCAAAAATCATTTCACTGGTAGAACTCCGTTGTCGGAACGCACCATTCACTTTCAACCACATGCCCAGACGCTTTGTGTCCGGGATTTCATCGCGGGTCGCCAGAAATGGACCGAGCGGGGCAAAGCTATCGGCGCTTTTCCCCTTGACCCATTGACCACCGCGCTGCAATTGAAAGACGCGCTCGGAATAATCGTTGTGCAAGACATAACCGGCTACATACTGGAGCGCGTCACCTGGCTCGACGTAGCTGGCTTTCTTGCCTATAACAGCAGCCAGTTCCACTTCCCAATCAACCTCTGACCCGTTTTTCGGAATGACCAGATCGTCATTCGGCCCAACCAGCGATGTGGTGGCCTTGAAAAATATCACTGGTTCTTTGGGGATCTCCATTTTGCTTTCTTGCGCGTGGTCGCGAAAGTTCAACCCGATGCAGATGATCTTGCTGGGGCGCGCAATCGACGGTCCCAGGCGAACCGATTGCGCCACACGCGGCGCTGATGGAGTATGGCCACTCAGCCACTGTTCGAGGCCCGCCAGCCCGCCCTCCGCGAAGAAGGCCTCGTCATAGTCTCGTGTGAAGCCGGACACATCCAGACGCGTGGAGTCTTGCAAGATAATTCCTGGGCTCTCTTTGCCCGCCTCGCCAAATCGGATCAGCTTCATTTCCTTCCGGCCGTCCTTTCATGCCCTGTCACTCTCAAAGTAGTTCACCACAAAAAAGGCGGATCGTAATTGAACAGATGCACGAGCGCAAGCCCGCGATGGAGTTGTTCGCTGCAGAACGGCAGAGTTTCACAGAGTAAAACTCTCGCCTATCGACGCACAGCATACGAACACAAAATGGTTTTCACACTTTACGGTTGCTGCTAGAGTTTGCCGTTGCACAAGCGAATGGACCTCAACATGAATGACATTTTTCCTCATCTGGATTACAAACCGAAATTACCGCAACGATTGGACCACGGGATCGGCATTATCGGTGCCGGAGGAATCGTCAACTATGGGCATCTGCCCGCCTACAAGAAAGCTGGATTTAAGGTCGTGGGCATCACCGACCGAGATCGCGAAAAGGCGGAACGTACCGCCAAAGAGCACGGAATCGGGAAAGTGTGTGCCAGTGTCGACGAGTTGCTCGGTCAACCCGAGGTCGAGATCGTCGACATAGCCGTCTATCCTTCTGAGCAGGTCTTTATAGTCGAGAAGGCCACTACAGCCGGCAAGCATTTGCTGTGCCAGAAGCCTTTTGCCGATGAGTATTCAAAGGCGGTTCGCAGCGTGGAACTCGCGGAGCGCGCCAAGGTGAAAATTGCGGTCAACCAACAGATGCGCTGGGACGCTGGCATCCGTTGCGCGCGCCTTTTGATGGATGATGGCTGGCTCGGAGTCCCCACCTACGGTGCGATTCAGGTTCACTGCAAGACCGACTGGAGTCTCTGGCCTTGGATCTATCAGGGCAAGCACGTCGAAATCATGTTTCACAGCATCCACTACATCGATTCCCTTCGCTATCTGCTGGGCGATCCGGCTTATGTTTTCACCAGCGGAGCCCGGGCACCCGGCGAAACCACCGAAGCCGAGACCAAGACCCTGACTACGTGGGAGTACAAGTCTGGCCTGCAGGTACTGATCGATGTCTGCCACACCACGTGGCACGACGATCCTTATGCCATCTTTCGTTTCGAGGGCACTGAAGGAGTAATCAAAGGAACCATTGGTCTGATGTACAACTACCCGACTGGCCGCCCCGACACCCTGGAGTTCATGTCCAAACGCAACCCCGGCTATTGGTTCTCGGCTCGCCTCGATAGCATGTGGATTCCGGATGCGTTCGTCGGGCCGATGGCGTCACTGATGCGGTCCATCGAGAGTGGGTCGGAGCCCGAGACCGGGGGGCGCGACAACCTGCGCACGTTGCAAGTGGTGTTCGCCGAGTACCGCTCCATGACAGAAAAGCGAGCCGTACGCCCGGAAGAGATCAATGCATGAAAAGGCCCGCGAGATGTATGCCCTTCAAATCTGAAGAGCACCCGGGTACCTGTGAGGTCACATACCTGCCATTCTCGATCTGAGCCGGATTCACGAAATGTGGCTGCAGATGGGGAATACACTCGAGAAATACAGCTTCATGCCCCAGCGCAATGTGATTGAACAGCACCAGGTGCTGGTGAATTTGTCCCATGTCGCCCACGTGAGGAATGACTCGCAGGCCGAATTTTCGAGCCAGTAAGCTGACCGTGATGAACTCAGAAATGCCAGCCACCCGCGTGCAGTCCACTTGCACAATATGAACGGCTACCGCCTGCATGAAGTTCTTAAACATGACGCGGTTCGGAACGTGCTCTCCTAACGCAATGGGGATGGGCTGAATCGCCTCGGCAAGCGTGCGGTGGGCGCGAATATCGTCAGGGTGGGTCGGTTCTTCAACAAAAAACGGAGCCATCTTTCGAAGCTTCTCGCACATTTCGAGTGACCGTGGCAGTGTCCACTGCTGGTTCGCGTCGAGCATGATCAGCGCATCTCCTCCAGCCAGCTCGCGCAACATGAAGGCACGCCGCACGTCGCGCTCTCCATCACGGGAGCCGACCTTCAGCTTGAAAGCGTGAAAACCCTTCGCTATAGCCTGCTGCGTTAGGTCCTTCACTTGCTCGTCTTCATACTGGAACCACCCCACTGATGTGTCGTATCCGGGGTATCCACTGCTTAAGATGCTCTCCCGCTCGCAGCGGGAATCTGCCTGGCAACGCAACATCGTTGCGGCTTCCTTCTTCGTGAGGACGTCTTCGAGATAGCTCAAATCGAGGAGGTCCACAATCTTTTGTGCATCAAGATCCAGGAGAAGCCGCCACAATGGCACGCCTCGACTCTTCGCCCACAAATCGAAACACGCGTTGGTGAGCGAGGCGAGCGCCAGGTGAACGACGCCCTTATGAGGGCCCAACCAGCGAAGCTGAGGGTGCTGCGCAAGTCGCTGTGCAGTCGCTCCGAAATCCGACATCAATTCTTCGATTTCCCGTCCAATCAGTTCCTTGCCAAGCCATTCAATCGCTTCACAGACCAACTGATTGCCCAAACCAAGCGTTAGCACGATGCCACTGCCGAACACATTTTCTTGGGAGCCGAGCAGAGTCGTGGCAAATGCGTATTCGGCGCCCGAGTGCACTGCATCGCTGCCCGCACCTTGCTCCAGCGGAAAGCGAACGTCGCGCGTTTCCAGAGAGGTTATCCGAAACTGTGTCATTTTCACCTGCTAGGAGGCTGGTGGCCTCGGCTTACGAAAACTATAGCCACATTTTGAAGGCATCGAATATAGTAGGGCGCCTTCAGCGCGTGCAAGGCGTTCATTCTCGAAGTATGGTCTAAGGCCAGGCACGGATTGTGAAAGGACGATGATATGAGGCGTTACGGTTCGGTGATCAAAGTCAGGCCCGAATCTCTCGAGGCCTACAAGAAATATCACGCGGCCGTGTGGCCGGAGGTCCTCGCCATGATCCGGAAGTGCAACATACGAAACTATTCAATCTATTTGAAGGACGACGTGCTCTTCGGCTATTTCGAATATCACGGAACGGACTATTCGGGCGACATGGCAAAGATGGCCGCTGATCCGAAGACCCAGGAATGGTGGGCGGTTATGATGCCGATGCAGACGCCCCTCGAGACACGTGCCCAGGGCGAGTGGTGGGCCAATATGGAAGAAGTGTTTCATTGCGACTGATTTGACAGACCTCAAGTTCGACGCTAGAGTTCCGGTCCGGCTAACGCCCTTATGCAGATCGTGGATACACACCAGCACCTCTGGGACATAGACCTCTTTCGATACTCCTGGCTTGACTCGGTTCCCCAATTGAACCGGTCTTTCCGAATGGCCGACTATCTTTCAGCTGTTCAAGGACTGGACGTGGTGAAGTCTGTACACCTGGAGGCCGACGTCGACGAGCCTTACATGCTCGATGAGACCCGGCATCTGCTGGCGCTCGCTGAACGGGCCGACAATCCTCTCGAAGGAATTGTGGCATGCGGCCGGCCCGAGAGCGAAGGTTTCAAAACCTATCTTGACAAGATCGCGGCGTATAAAAAGGTAAAAGGGATTCGACGCGTGCTCCATACCCAACCGGACGCGGTGGGCCAGGGAGCGACTTTCCTCAAGAACGTGGCTGCGCTTTCGGATTACGGTCTTTCCTTCGATATCTGCGTTCTCGCTCGGCAGCTACCTATAGCGATCAATCTGGTCTCTCAATGTCCGGATGTTGTTTTTATCCTCGACCACTGTGGCGTGCCCCCAGTAAAAGAGAAGTATCTCGACCCTTGGCGCTCGCACATCACGGAGATAGCCAGGTCTCCAAATGTCTCGTGCAAAATCTCAGGCCTGGTGGCATATGCGGATTCAGAGCGATGGGCTGCTGAAGACCTCAGGCCTTTTGTCGAACACGTGATCGCCGCCTTCGGGTGGGATCGCGTCCTTTTCGGGAGCGACTGGCCCGTGTGCACGCTTTCCGCCAGCTATCGACAATGGGTAGAAGCATTGCAGGCACTCACGCACGAAGGAGGCGAGACCAACCAGAAAAAGCTGTTCTACGACAACGCCATCCGCGTGTACCGGCTAAGCTAAAGCCCAAACTCGCCCTGAATGGCCGCAGTGTGCTCTCCCACTCTAGGGGCAAGCCCCGCACTGGTCAGAAGAGATCCGTCCAAGCGAATCGGAAGTCGTGTGGTCAGGATCTCGATCCCTCGTCCGTCGGTGAGAGTTTGCAACATGGCAAGTTCCTCGAAAGCTTTGCTCGAGCAAAGCTTGGGCCAATCCAGAACTTCCGCGCACCATATGTCAGCGGCGTTCAGAATCTCGAGCCAGTGCTCGGTTGAGTGCTCCTTTAAACGCTGGGCGATAACTCTCTTAATCTCGTCGCGACGTTGGAACCCCTCGAGGGAGTTTGAAATGTTCTGGAGCGCGGGTAGATCCAGCAGTTTGCCGAGCGTCGGAAGATGCGTCATAGCAAGAGCTAGATAACCGTTCGCCGTGTCGTAGACGCCGTAGGGCGCGGCCAGGTAGGCATGTGCGTTGCGAAATGCACTCCTCCGCGGGGGCCGTCGTCCGTCATTCAAGTGCGTTGTGAGAACTTCAAACTGGAAGTCCAGTAAGGCCTCGATCAGGCTGGTTTCGACGAGTCCACCTTGGCCCGTCACACCACGTCGCACGAGACAAGCCAGAATTCCCTCGCACAGGCTGTGCCCCGCAAGCATGTCGGCGATGGCCAGGGCCATGGGCGTAGGGGGATCGCCCTCGTTGCCGCTCAGCCACATGATCCCGGAACGCGCCTGTGCCAGCAGGTCCTGACCCGGTCGATCCCGCCATGCCTCAGCATTCCCATAACCAGATACGATTCCGTACACCAACCGGCTGTTTATCTGCGACACGCTGTCGTAACCAAGTCCCAATCTCTCCATTACCCCAGGACGGAAGTTCTGCACCATCACATCGGCGCGCGCAATCAATTGGCGTAGCTTTTGCAGGTCTGATGGATTCTTTAGGTCTGCCGTGTAGCTTTCCTTGTTGCGATTGATGGCGTGAAAGAGTGTGTTCTCGCCATGCACGTCGGTGTCACTCAGGTAGAGCGTGCGCCCCAGATCTCCCGTCCCTGGTCGTTCAATCTTGATCACGCGAGCGCCCATATCTGCCAGCCGAAGGGTGGCCAGCGAACCGGAAAGAAACTGGCTGAAATCCAGCACCAGCACACCTTGGAGGGGTCTTTCTGTCTTGTGATCCCGGCGAACTGTCGAAGTAGTCACGGAAGCTCCCGGCTGAGACGTGTAGGCGTCGCCCGAATTCGTTGCTGCGGGGGCCCCCGACTCAGGCACGCTGCGACTTCAATTCTATCTATAAAATAATACTTTCATTAGAAAAATAACGTAGTAGGCTAAAGTTCTCTTATGACCTTCCGGCGCACGCCCCGGCGGCAACTCACTTCGCGGAGAATCCGGTACGCTGCTCCAGCTCTGGAAAAGGGGCTAGACATCCTGGAGCTATTGGCTTCAGTCTCGGAGTCTCTGACGCACAGCGAGATCGCGAGCCGATTGGGACGCACCGTAACCGAGGTCTTTCGCATGTTGGTATGTCTCGAAGAACGGGGCTACCTCTCGCGGACGGGTGCGGACGAGCGCTATCAGCTGACGCTAAAGCTGTTTGAGATCATCCACCAGCATCGTCCACTGCAGCGTCTGATAAATCAGGCGCGCCCGCTGGTGCAGCAGGTGGCGAGCGAAACCGGACAATCCTGCCATCTGTCCATGCTGAACAATGCAGAGGTGGTCCTGGTAGCGCAGTCTGACGCGCCAGGGAACATGGGTTTCTCAGTCCGTCTCGGAGCGAATATTGACCTTTTGAACACCGCCTCCGGACACGTCATCCTGGCGTTTCAGAGCGAGGAAGTGCGTGCTCGCGCTCTGGGAGCCTGGCGCCTGCGTTCGAAAAAGGCAATTCCCCCGGGCCTTTCCCGCCATCTGCAGCAGATTCGCCGGCGCGGCTATGAGGAACTGGCCAGCTATCAGGTTCACGGAGTCGTGAACATCAGTTATCCAGTATTGAATCAACACGGAGAGGCGATTGCGGCCATGACTGTGCCTTTTCTCGCTCGTATCGGCGACAGCCTTGGGCCACCCCAGGTTAAGGAGGCGTTGAGCCTGGCATCGCGTGCGCTTTCCGTAGCCATTGGCGGTAAGAGGCTGGAACTTTCAACCGGCAGTGTGCAGCCATGACGAGAACGGAATATTTCGAGGACTACGTAGTTGGCGCGCAGCGTGTCACGTCGGGGCGGACAATTACCGAGACCGACGTAGTTATTCATGCAGGTCACACAGGCGACTACTTTCCGCACCACGTTGATGCGGAATTCGCCCGGGGAACACCATTCGGCCAGCGGATTGCCCACGGCACGATGACCTTTGCCATCGGCATCGGCCTCACGGCCAGTCAGGTTAACCCTGTCGCGTTCACCTACGGGTACGACCGATTGCGATTTCCAAAGCCGGTCTTCATCGGAGACACGCTCCGGACTCGCGTCACCGTCAAGGAAAAGCAAGAAGATCTTAAACGGAAGGGCTTGGGCCGCGTCGTGGAGGCTTGCGAGGTGCTCAACCAGCACGATGAAGTAGTCCTGTATTGCGAACACATTCTGCTGGCGGAGAAGCGCCCGGCCGCTTGATGGGCCACATGTATTTTTCGGGAGTGGGAGGATGGTGTGGGAATCGCTCTGAGAGGGCTCACCTGGGATCATCCCCGCGGCTATGCCCCCTTGCTTGGAGGCGTTCCCGAATATAAGACGCAACATCCTGAAATCGATATCCAGTGGGACCGACGCAGCTTGCGCGAGTTTGGCGAGGCCCCCATCGAGCAATATCTGGATCGGTATGACCTCCTCGTCGTAGATCATCCATTCGTCGGCTTCGCCGCCGCTCATAGAGCACTCGTCGACCTCGCGCCCTCGCTCAGCGAAGCCGAGAAACGTCATTTTGCCGAAGACTCCGTAGGTCCTTCTTGGGAATCGTATTGGTACGGCGGTGGCCTTTGGGCGTTCCCCATCGACGCCGCGACGCAAGTCGCATCCTATCGACCTGATCTTTTGCCTACCCAGTCTGTGCCTGGCACCTTTGACGGTGTACTGGAATTAGGAGCAAAAGCTGGCAAAACTGGGAAATGCATTGCCGTGCCCGCGTGTCCGACAGATGCGATCAGTCTTTTCTTCACACTCAGCGCTACTCTTGGCTATCCCATCGCCGAGGAACGTGAACTGTTCGTGGAAGACTCCGTCGCGGCAGACGTGCTCGCTCGGCTCCACGCGCTCATAGCCGTTGCGCATCCCAAGTCGGTCGAATGGAACCCGATCCAAGTTTATGATTTCATGTGCAGCACTTCCGACGCGGTCTACTGTCCTTACGGCTTTGGTTACTCCAACTACTCGCGAGCGAATCATTCGGTGCGATTGAAGTTCACGAATGCTCCCAGCGCAAGCGAGCGTGGATGCGCTGGGACGATGCTGGGAGGGACCGGCATTGCCGTCAGCAGGTTCAGCGCACGTGAGTTGGAAGCCATCGCCTATGCCAAGTGGCTTGCCAGTCCCGAACACCAGCGCGGTATTTATTTCAGTGAAGGGGGCCAACCCGCCAGCCTAGCTGCGTGGGCCGACTCTTCCTTGAATGCGGCTTCGGACGACTTCTTTGCCGGCACGCTGGAGACTTTGCAGACCGCCTACGTGCGACCCCGTTTCGATGGATTTGTTCGGTTCTTTGAGGTCGCAGGAATCGAGATCAATCGCTGTCTACGCGGAGAAGTCAAGGATGTGGCGCTGGTCCGATGGCTTAATGACCAGTACGCCAGCCAGAGATTGGCAGCACGCCCGAATCGCGTAGCGAAAAAAAGGGGCACCTGATGAAAAACCCGAATCCCGATCCCGCGAAGCACAAAGAAATTCCCATCTGGAATGCCGAAGATTGGTTGTACGAGGACTTCGAGGTAGGCAAGCGTGCACGTTCGATTCGCCGCACGATCTCTGAGGGCGAGAGCATGTTGTTCAATGCGCTGGTGCTCGACATGCATCCCTACGTGGCCGACGATGTCTTCGCAAAAGAAGAGGGTGTTTTTGGAAAGCGCCTGGTGGCGGGAGCCATGGTATTTAGTCTGGGATTGGGACTCATGGCGCACAACAACATTCATACCTTTAGCTACGGATACGACAGGTTGCGCTTCATTAAACCAGTTTTCGTGGGCGATACCATTTACACACTTCGCACGCAAATGGAAAAACTGCCGAAGTACCCTGAAATGGGGATGGTAAGGGTCTCCTACGAAGTCTTCAAGATGCCAGGAGAATTGGTTCTGTATTGCGAACACTTGCAGACCGTGAAGTATCGCGAGCCTGCGAAATTTAAGAATCAACTGCCGCGGAAGTAAAGCATGTCCTTATGACGCAACCAGGATCACTCGCTGAACGACTACAAGGCTGCTACAGCGGAGCCGTGTTTGACGTGCTGAGAGCAAAAGGCCTTCCGCAGCAGACCCTTCCACAATACATTCGCCCTTTGAATTTGCAGCAGAAACTTGCAGGCCCCGTATTTACGATCGAGGGGAGGCGGGATAATTCGTTGGATGCGCACGAGAGCCTTCTGCGTTGGTGTGAACTTTTGTCCAAAGCGCCGCCGAACGCGGTGTTGGTCTGTCAGCCCAATGACCACACCCTGGCGTACATGGGAGAACTCTCTGCCGAGACCCTCCTTCACAAGAAGGTGCTAGGCTATATCGTGGATGGCGGATGCCGCGATTCAGCATTCATCGAGAGCTTAGGTTTCCCGGTGTTCTGTAAGTATTTCACTCCGGTGGACGTGGTTAGCAAATGGGCAGTCACGTCTTTGGGCGAGCCCATTCAGGTCGGCGAGGTAACCCTTTCCACGGGCGACTATGTTCTTGCCGACCGCGACGGAATCGTGATCATCCCCGGTGCAATCGCTTCAGACGTAGTGCAAGAGACTGAAGAAGTCCTGCGTAAGGAAAATCTCGTGCGCAAGGCGATTCTGCAAGGCGTTGACCCGGTTCAAGCATACCTGCAGTACGGAAAATTTTGATGCAAACCGAAGGTAAATCACGAAAGCTGCTGCGCATTCATCGCGACGACAACGTGCTGATCGTCGTCGCGCCTATAAGGCCTGGGGATCAAGAAATTCTTGATGGGCACGAAGTCGTATTCACTCAGAACATTGCAATCGGTCATAAGGTTGCTGTCCGGGATATTGAGACAGGAGAAAAGATATTTAAGTGTGGTGTTCCGATTGGTTCGGCCAAAGAGAGAATTCCTGCAGGCAGCCACATTCACCTGCATAACCTGAAAAGCGACTACATCGCGACTTACACCCTGGACAAAGATCATGTCTTCGTCAGGTAATATCCTCCCACTGCACGGCTTTCTTCGCTCGGACGGGAGAAAAGGAATCCGAAACTGCATCGTTGTCGCCTACCTCGTGGAATGCGCTCACCACGTGGCTCGGGAGATCGTAGACGCTTTTCGGGGCCAACCAGTTCATCTGATCGGCTTTGGAGGATGCTACCCCAACGCCTACGCTGACCGGATGATGAATACGCTTTGTACGCATCCGAACGTTGGAGGTGCGCTGCTGCTTTCCTTGGGATGCGAGAGCTTCAATCGGCATCGCCTCGCAGAACATATTGCCAAGACCGGCCGTCCCGTGGAAACCGTGGTTATCCAGCAAACCGGGGGAACGAGGAAATCAATCGACTCGGGCAAGGTGTGGGTTGAGAGGGCGCTCCAGCAGATTGCGGAGGTACCACGAGCTCCGCTGCACGTGAATGAATTGGTGGTAGGAACTGTGTGCGGCGGTTCCGATGCGACAAGCGGAATCTCGGCCAACCCTGCAGTCGGACGCGCTTTCGATCTACTAGTGAGGCAGGGCGCGGTCACGATCTTCGAGGAAACCGGTGAAATGATCGGACTGGAAGACGCCATGTCGACACGCGCGATTACCCCGGAGCTTGGCCACGAACTGAAAAAATCGGTCGAAAAGGCAGCGCACTACTACAAGCAAATGGGGCACGCCAGTTTTGCGCCCGGCAACGCCGAAGGTGGACTGACCACAATTGAAGAAAAGTCGATCGGAGCGTATTGCAAAAGTGGCGATTCCCCCATTTCCGGGCTCATAAAGCCCGGCGACGTTCCTCGAAATGGTGGGTTGTACCTGTTGGATGTCGTTCCGGATGGAGAACCGCGTTTTGGATTTCCCAACATTAACGACAATGCCGAAATTGCGGAACTGATCGCGTGCGGTTCCCACGTGATTTTGTTTACGACCGGACGCGGCTCGGTGGTGGGCTCTGCGATCTCACCCGTCATAAAAATCTGCGCCAATCCGGAAACCTATGAACGCATGAGCGATGATATGGACATCAATGCGGGGAAAATCCTGCGGTTGGAAGCCACCGTGGACGAAGTCGGCGATGAAATCTATCGAAAAGTATTGGACGTGGCCTCAGGGACGCAAAGCTGCTCCGAGAGCCTCGGACACCAGGAGTTCGTGCTCACCTACAAGTCGTTCGAACCGATAGGACCAGCTTGCCTGCCTGGGTGAGACTAATTTTGGGCGAATCGCCCTAATCACACCCAGCGTAGGGTCCACACCGCACCTGCGGTTGCCGATGCCATGAGGATCAGCAGCCAGCTCCTCCCTCAGACCCGATGGACTTCGTCCAGGCCCAAACCAACCCTAGGCAACTAGCGTTCTCCCTGAGCTCGCACACCCGAAGCGCGTGAACACGGATTAAGATCAGCACATTCGAGACTTTCGACTCACCAACACTCAGTCCGCCTCGAGCTAAGAGTTCAAAACACGAGGCGGATTTGCACCCATAGATCTTTGGGTTTGAGTTGCCCGACTTAGAGTAGCGGCAAGAAATCCAGCGGCACTGGTGGCAAGCTTGGGAAACTCTAAGGAACCCTCGGGACGGCGAAATGGGAGCAGGTTGGGAGGGCGTCCTTAGGGCGCTCTTCTGCTACCAGCTAGAATCGTGTGGTTTACCTTTCGCCTTCAGATGGGGCGAACGAATTCAACGAATTTCCGGCCAGAACCATTGGCACAATCTGTTGGCATTACTTCTTCATTGCACAGCCAAATCACGCCAGTACGCATTACCTGCCTCGTGATGAGGAATGAGGACACGCTGATAGAGACGCAGAACGACTTCCTGCTTCCGATACTCGGAGAGATCAATCTTCACATCCTCCCATTGGCGCCCCTCCGCTGGAACAGATTCGTACAATCCATCGACCAGCTTGTCGAGGACTTTCTTGTCATTCACATACACTTGCAATTGCCAGGCCCGGCCTACATCCACACCTGCCTTGAGGTGGAGTATAGGAGAAGCTCCTAGACCGACCTCACGCCTCAGCACTACGCCGCGAACCTCATCTCGCGGATAAGTGGCGAGAACATCGCCATCGAGGTAGGTGATGCCACGAATGCCGCGCATTCCTCCGCCAGCGCCACCAAAGCCAGCGCGAGCTAACGTCCAGTCCTTGTTCCAGTACTGTATCAAATCGGCGAGTTGGAAGAGTTCGGCTGGCTGCGTCACTGGATTTTCGAGATCGATGGTCAAGTTGTTGCCGTCGTCCCGCGCGCCACGAGAAGAAACGATGGCGGCCCCGATCTTCGCCGTGCGTTTCGCGAGGTCGATAATGCTTTCATCGGCCGGCGGAGTCAGTTTCAGCGGACCCATTTCGGTGCCGACGATGCGATCGTGGAGATCGGCAACCTGTTCGGCGGGCAGGGCCTTCATCCCGTGCAAGGCGGCGACGACGGCGGCGGAGTTGGCAGCGTTGCAGTCGGTGTCGGCAAAGTCGGCGGCGTGCACCACGAGTTGCAATGTCTTTTGGTAATCGCCATCACCGAACCAGACACTAGCTGCGACGATGCCGCCATTAACGACCGCGTTATTGGTCGCGGGATATTCGATTCCCCAGCGCTCGCCGAGTGCGCGAAAGATCTCCTGAGGAGACCGACCGGCATCCGCCATCGAGATCACCTGGTCGAGGCACTTGCGGTAGGGAGAATCCGGGTGAATCAACGACGCGGCGTTACGCACTATGATGTGTGTATCTTTTTCGCCGAATGCAATGCTGATCATCCCGGCTACGAACACCGCCCCGTCCGTGCCCTCCGCGTAGCCATTAATGTGTCCGAGATTGCGCGCGAGGGCTGCGGCCAAGTTCGGCATGCCCGGCGTTAACGCGCCGTACACGTCGCTGCTGAATTGTGGGCCAATGGTCCACCAGAGCTTGTTGTAACGGGGATGGCCAGTATCGGGCGGTTTGATTCCCCGCTTCAATAGAAGCAGGGCCTGCTCGCTTGATCCCCACGATCCCGATGCCGTATTTTTCGAACGCACGGATCGCGACCATCTCGTAGTAGTAGTCGTCATCCACTGCAGCATGTCCGTGAAGTACGCTTGGCGGAGTTTGCTTCAAGACGGAAGCGACCTGATGCTCGAACCGGACACCGGTGGCTTGGGCAATCATTTGCGCGGTCCAGATCGCCTGAACTCGATCGAGATATTCCGCGTGCGACAAGACCAGCGACTTGCTGAGAGGAACGTCGGATCTTGTGGGCGAGGATTTCGTGCGAAGATCCTGACCGGTGGCAAGACAAGACGAGAGCAAAAGCACTGCTAGCAAGACAGCGATATGACGAACAGAGCGAATAGGGTGTTTTTTCTTTTTCATGGATGACTGCTCTGCGGAGCGTGGAAGCTGCGACCCTGACGTTCGGGGCCTACTTGGAAAATCAGCAACAAGAGCAAAATCACGACGCCTTCAAACAAGGTAAGAGCCCAGGGATAGCCAACCCGATGGCGCAGTGCGTATTCGAGCGAAACTGCCGGGGACGCGATCAATACTCCCAACTGGTAGACGAAGCCCGGAAACAAGCGCCGCGCGGCGTCGGGCGAAAGTTCATTTAGATGGGCGGGAATCACTCCGAACGCGCCTTGCACTCCCGCTTGCATGAGGCAGGATCCAGCGAGCAAAACGCCAAACGTAGTCCCGAAGGCCCAGAAGCGCATCGCGGCAAGCGAAACGCAGAGTGCCAACATGATGCCGTGACGGCGGCCAACACGTTCCGAGACTTGTCCAAAGGTCAGGGCGCCCGCGATGGCACACACGTTGTACAGCATGGCAATGTTCGACACCGTGTCGCGCGAGAAGCCGTGTACCGATTTAAGAAAGTCGGGGTAGAGGTCCTGCGTGCCATGCGACAGGCACGACATGACGGTCATCACCAGCAGCAAGTACGAGAAGCTGCGGCGATGTCTCCATAGAATACGGAAGATGTCTGCTATCGATTTCTCGCGATGCTCGCACCACACGGAGGGCTCGGGAGCCTTCAGGGCAAGGAAACATGTGAGCAACGCAAGAGGAAAGCCGACGCCGAACAGTGCGCGCCACCCGTAGTGCGGCAGAACCGTTTTCACCGAAAGCGCGGCAAGCAAGTATCCCATGGGGTATCCGGCTTGCATGAGCCCGGATAGCAAGCCGCGCAAGCGCAGCGGAGAGCTTTCCATGGCGAGCGACGCGCCTGTGCCCCAGTATCCTCCCATCCCAATTCCATAAAGTGCCCTCAGAACCGTGAACGCCGCATAATTTGGTGAGAAGGCACTAAGCAACGTGACCGATGAGAAGTAAAGAACGCAGATGATGAGCGGGATACGGCGGCCGAATCGATCGGCAAGTGCACCGAACACCAGCGCGCCGACCGGACGCATGGCCAGCGCGATGGAGATTGTCCAGACGATGGTTTTCTTTTCGACGCTGAAGCGAGTGGCCAGGGCTTCAACAAGGAAGATGACAACGAAGAAATCGAAAGCATCCAGCACCCAGCCGAGAATGCCGGCCGTAACAGCGAACTGCCAGCCTGGAGCATCGGCTCCGAGGGTGCTTCGCGATTCGGTGGAGGAGGACATGATGAAACTGGGTGCGAGCAAGATGGCCGCCGCGACAGCCAGCGAGATGTGGCGCTACGAAGCGTCCTTCACGCAGCGAAAGCCTAGCGTGCCCGCGCGATCTTTGCTGGGCGCCATCAAGAGTAGTTTGCCGTGCTGATCGAGGCGGTAGGCTTGCGGGAAATACCAGACCGAGCCTTGCGGCTGATAATAAGTGCCGCCGCGCAGAATTCCAGCGCGCGTGTGCTCGTCGGTGAATTCATCGGTCCACTGCCAGACGTTGCCTACTAAATCCTCTACTCCGAACGGACTCGCGCCATGGGGATGCGCACCCACGGGAGTGGAGAGCGGAGCGCACGAAAGGTCAGCGAATGCGCGACTCCATCATTCTCGAGCCGGAGGAGGATCTATGAAACGGCAAGCCTTCAGTCTCGTCAGCCTTCTGAGCCTGCTCCTGGTAGC
>Ga0210406_10003583_pt1 | contig 16938 bp, 20 predicted proteins | sample IncBWC30MmetaG_FD_155454 | JGI IMG/M metagenome (GOLD analysis project Ga0210406, IMG submission 155454) | Forest soil microbial communities from Barre Woods Harvard Forest LTER site, Petersham, Massachusetts, United States - Inc-BW-C-30-M | ecosystem: Environmental > Terrestrial > Soil >... | reverse complement strand
TTCAGGATGATCTTATCGGCAACCTTGTCCATGATCGGGTATTGCTGCGGCGGCTCAGCTTTGGCTTCGCTGGCATGCAGCAACGTGATCCCGAGAAATAAGAGAGAAACCAGGGCAAGCACGGCGACCAATGGGTAGTAACGCTTCATCGTAAGTTTCTCCTCTACTTAGATTTATCCTTGAATTCCGCTGTAAGCCGCGCTACTTCTCCTTCGGCGGATAATTCTTCAGTAATTTAGCAATACCTTTATTCAACTTCTCCATGTCTTTCTGCTGATTGCCGCTCGGATTCAGCGTTTGTTCCGCAGAGCCGCGCCAGATGAGTTGTTTCGATGCGGGATCGTAGAAATCAACCGCTAATGTGCCGTTGGAGATGGTGGAGCTCGTGGCTGATCCCATGCCGCCCATGAGCCTTCCTCCGCTGCCCCAAGCGTTCCATTGTTTCTCCTGATCCACGGAGCATTGGTAGCCGACATAGACATCGGCAGTGTCGCCTGTGGCCAGGGTGAGCCCCTTCGAAGCAAGCGTGTTGTTCACAGCCTGCTTAATCTCCTGGTCCATGATTTGATTCGGATGGATCCCTCCCGGAATTTCCACCCACTTATAGGTGTGGTACTTCGAGAAATCAGTACCAGGCATAAAGTTGTAATGCACTTGTTGAGCCATAAGGCCCTGACTCATAAAAAATGCGACCCCAACAAGCACCAGAAGCCGACTAAATCCACTTTTCGTACTAAGTTTCATTGCCATTCTCCTTCGCTAGTCGAAATAAACCGACACCGATTCTGATAGACCACCAACTTACTTCACATTGAAAGCCGCGCCGAGCACCAGGCCTGGCATGGCAACGTCGTAAATGAACCCCGCGTTGCCAATGGGGCGATAGTCCACGGCGAGATAACGGTACCCTGCCAATAGAACAACCTTGCGACCGAGTTTGTAACCGAGCAGGCCTGCAACCTGATAATCCAAGCGCGCGGAGCCTCCACCGGCATCGCCCACAATGGCGGCAGAAAGCTTTGGTGTGAGCCCCAGTTCAATTCTTGCTCCACCCAAACCGTCCACCCAATTTGCCGACTGCGAGAACCCGTTTGCGATTTGCGTCGGCTGCAGGGTGAACGTATTTTCCAAATGCCAGTAGCGGAACCCGAAAAGCGCATCGACCTTCACTTTTTTCGCATCCACGAACCGATAACCGATTTTCTGCGTTATAAGGGTTTCGGTCATTTTCGCTTTGACGGAAATCGCACCTTCATCAAAAGGCAGCGCCTTCTGGTCGGACAACTTCATCCACATGAAATCGAACGGCATGACGATGCGGTTGTAGCGAGGTTCGACAGCGGCCATCGCACCGATGTTGAGATAGTTGAAGATGTCGCCGAAGCTCGCATGGACGCTCGCCTCGTGGTCGAGGGCGCCGGCGGTTCCATGGACTCCGGCAAACCATATATAGGGCGTGATGGCGACGTGCCAGCCATCGTCGGAGGGCGAAGGAGTTTCTGTTTTAGGAGTTGCCGCCGTTTGAGTCTGAGCCAGGGCAGTTGGCACATGAATAGAAAACAGCAACCACAGCGCAGAAAGAAGATTGATAATCAGGTGCCTAGTCTTCATAAAACGGGTCCTCACGGTCCACGAGATGCAACTGTTGGTACTTTTTCCTGGACTCGGTTACGTTCTTTCTTGCGTGCCACTTATCCCCGCCAGCAGGCGCGATCGATGCCGCCACGCGCATGCTGTCAGGTGTCGAAATGCCGAAGTCAATTACGAAGCCGGTGTTTTTGGAGCTACTCCTGAAGGTGACGGTCGTGCCGACTTTAATGCAGAAGGCTTTATTTTCCTTGGCGCCGGGGATGTTGGGGGTAGCGGTTGCCCAAGAACCCTGGCTGCGCTTAATGTCGATGGAGCAGAAAGAAGAAACGGAGCCGCGAGTGTTGGCGAAGAAGCAAATGGTGGCGGGATTGGAAGCAGAGCAAACGTCGCCCTTAATTTTATTCTTGGCCTCCTTACCAACGATGAAGCTGGTCAGGAGAAGTGGAAGAACAAATAGAAAACAAAGGACTGCAAGGTAGCGCCACATTTTCATTTGAGCACCTCCCTCCGTAGAAATAGAAAAACAGTGGAAAAAAACTAGTTGACGCCCGCAGTACCCTTCCAGTCGATGATGTCAACCAGCTTCCACGCATTCTGATTGAGCTGGAACTGGAGCTGGCCCTGCTTGTCGATGGCGAGTTGACAAGCGGGATAGAGGACACCGGTGTTCTTGCTCTTGTCGGTATCGTCGATATCGAACTCACCGGCGGTGAGGTTGAAGGACTGAGACTGCGAGTCCGCATAGACTTCGCCGAAACGGAGTTGGCGATTGGTGACCCAGCGTATCTTGCGGCCGGTGGGAGTGGGAATCATGCGAATGAAGCTAACGTCGTAGGCCAGAGTGCCGGTGATGGAGCAGTGGCCGACGGCCCTCATTTTGGAAAGGGCGCTGACCAAGCCGTTGTTCTGACCTTTTTCAAACGCCTCGACTAGAACTTGGCGATCCTCCGGAGTGGAGAAATCATAAATCTCAACACTGATGCCGACGACCTGGCCGAGCTGGGTGCTGGTACCCATGGCGCTGGCTTCGATGGTTTCGTTCTTGACACGGGCGCGCGAGAAAAAAGGGAGTGAGCCGACCGTGAGAAGAGCAAGGAGCACCAGACCCCCTAAGACGAACTTATGAAACTTGGGTAGCGTGATTCTTTTTGGAAGCATGGTCCTCCGCCTTTCCGTTGAAGTCCATGGTGGTCGTAGGTTTTCGTCGCAGCCGCCACGCCTACGAACATCAAGGATTTGGCGATACTGCCCTTAATGCTGGTGGGTGGGAATCGTCAAAAGTGACAGTATTGCGTTCGGTGCTTGTTATTTGCCGAGATATGCAAGCGCGGCGCGAAGCGGGGCTCTGGAAACCTGAATCAGTCCCGCGTAAGGTGCGTATATCTCCAGAATCAACAAAATCGCACCGGAAACCGAGAGCGCGGAGATCAACAAGCTGGCGACCACGGTCGCGTTTATGGGGGGCGAAGAGTCCGAAACTGATGAAAAGCGCCGTGAGCCAGAAAACCAGCACCACGAGCAACGGCATGGATATCGAGGCAGCTCCTTGCTCGCACATCAACCAGCGCGTTTGTCCGATGCTCATCGCAATACTCAATGCTTGGGACTTGAGCGAGCGCTGCACCTCGTCCTTCGCCGAGAGGGTCTGTATTTTGTCGAATAGAGCTTCGCCTCCGGCGGACCGCGGCTCCAATTGGGAAGAGCTTGCACGGTCGTTGGACCACATCTGATCCAGAGCGCGCGCAACAGAGCTGTGAAGCAGATCGCGAGCCTCGGTCGCCTCTGGCCCGTAATGGGCCAGGACACGGTCAAGCAAGACGATCTTGCTTGACATCTCTGTCAGCTCACTGCTCTGCGCGTCGTACGAACTCTTTGCCGACGCGACGAGTAAGCCGAGAACAAGCGCAGACAACGTGGCGACCAATCCCATCCCCAACTTCACGGCATCAATCGAGTCAGCGCCCACATGGTGCTTGGGCAAAGCGGCGCGAAGAAACATCCCGAGCACTGCACCCGCGAACACGCACGCGAACACCAACGAGCTGATTGCGATGGAACTCATAGTAAATCTCCTCGCTCAATTCATGGGCTGGTGCCGTCCTTGGGCGGGCAACTTAGGTCTTTGGGAAGCATTTGGGTGACGTCCTATTTAGGGCACCCAATCCAGGAATACTGCCACGCCATTTGTAGGTTCTGGTAGTTCCCGCCGAAGCGACCGTACGTGCCAGTGCTGTAAGCGACCTTAATCGATTGATGCTTCTTGAATGGCAGCGAGTCGGTCCCTCCGATTCGGGAGCTGGTTTGCTTTGTCTGGGGGTTGGGTATTCCGTTCAGCACAGCGATACCGCCCCACCAGAAATTGCCGTCCAGCGAGGCCCAGCCTCTAAGCTTCTTTAGTCCCCCAAGCTTCTTGAAGTCGTAGCTTAAGTGACCTTCAAGGCTCCCGATAGGCGCCTCCGTTTGCGGCTTAGGAAAGGGAATGTCGTAGAAAGCAGAATTGGTTGTATAGAACCACACTCCGGCATAACCATCCAGCACCCAATTGCCCCAACGCTCGGAATAGCCAAGCTCTGGCCTAAATGCCCACCGATGAATTCCCCAATTGATGAGCTTGGTCGGGTCGTACTGCCCGGTCGGAGCAACTACCTTCAGGCTGGCACCGAGCAATATCTTCTGCTTCCATCCCGCGAACTGCTGGAGTTGCATGGCGGGGCCTTCCATCAGATTGACGGACAACCGGGCAGAAAAATCGAGCAGCCCCGAACGGTAGACGGACCTACCCTTCCCCAGCACTTCTCCGCTAAAAGTTCCCACGCCATAAGGCAGCGAGGCGGTAAGGTTCGCGGATCGGCCGAGCAAGTTAAAGGAATGGTAATAACTAAAGACCGGCACATTGTATACGCCAGTCGCTCCAGTGATCGGAACCGTGCCGTTGAAGTTCACTCCTCCGTTATAAAACGACCAGGTGAGCGTTACGGCGTTCGCATGAAGTGGCGTTATCAGGTAGGCTCGTGGTGCGAGATCCTGGGCGCAAAGCGGCGTGATCCGTAGCGCGACCATAGCTGCCAACAGTGCGACGTAAGTTCGCATAACTTGCTCGTCCCGCCTGTCACTGCTTCGCCGGTGGTTTTTGCTGTTGCTCCTGCTCCGTCTTTTTTAGCTTTTGTTCCATCAACATTTTCTGCCGCTCCTTGGTTAGTTTGGGAAACAGGAAGGCAATTTGCATGCGCATCCCCCAGGGCGAGGTTCCCGGCGGACGGGTTGGATTGGCGTAGAACTGAAGCGTAAGACTGACGGGCTGAAACCCGAGCTTCATGATGCGGCCGATGCCCCCACCATGAGGCACCGTCCAACGATAAGGACTTGAGGGAGTCTCCCAGTTGGCCGTAATGGTTGGCTGCCAGGTGATGTAGTAGCCTTTCTCAAATTGTAGTTGATGAAGTATTGGAAGAGCATCTGGTTTACATTTTGCCGATCCGAATGCCCCGCGAATGACCAGACATTGTTCACGAGCGCGCCAAGGGTCCAGTGTCCAGGCTGAGTGAGGATAACCACTGAGGGACCCATGCTCCACTTTCCCTGCCCGAGGTAGACGCTGGTAGCGGTCGGTAACACGACGGCCGGCCCTACACCCCGAATGACCTTGCCTGGCTTTGCCGGCGAGAGAAAGAAAGTGGGATTCATGTCTCCAAGTCCGTAGAGACCTTGCGGGGTGATCTGCCCCTCAGTCGAGGGAAGGGGCTGATAGACAATGGGAGTGATGATGCGCGTGATGAGGTTCCAGTTTTTGCCTATTCGTACCGGAATCACGGGCTGGATATTCAGCACGTTTTGCGTTCGGTCACCTGGCGTGATGTTGAAGTTGGAATTGTCCCGAACAGGAACGCTGATCAGGCTTGCCACGGGGTTCTGAGCCGCTTTTCGCAACTCATCGGTGTTTGTGGCCGCCCCTGGCGTTTGCTCCGTGGCAACCTGAGTTCCCGGCGGGCCAACCGGCGTGTCTTGTGCAACCAAGGGCACTGTCAGCAGCACGGAAACCGCCACCGCCTGCATCGAAACGCAGATGAGGAGTGTGATCTTCTGTCTCAGGGAGTTATTCATTCATGTTCTCCAATGGTTAAGCAGTGCTGAGCTGATTCGTACCTGCACAAAGACTCGAATCCCATCAGGTGGAGAAGATGCTGGGGGAGTCCTTGACTCACTGCGTATCAGGCGCCCGAAAAACAGTTCATGAACGCGTCAACGGCACGAAGGAGACCTCCGGAGCGTGCATTCCAAACATGTTCATTCCTGTGAGAGGTAGCTTTTTATCCAGCCGTCGTCCCTTGCTCTTTAGAGAAACCTCGAGAGCTTCGCGATACTGCTCTTTGGTTTCCGGCGTGGGAATCGTCAAAAGTGCCAGTATTGCGTTCAGTGACTGTTCGACCTCCATGAAGCTAGTAGTGTCGACTCACTTCACCGCCTTAAGCGGTGTCTTGTCGGTATGAGAGACGGGAGATGAATACACGACCAGCCAACGCCTCATTCATCGCCGGAATTAAATCACTATCCATCAGCAGCTTCAGGACATAGCCGAGTCCTCCCGCGGCAAGGCAAGTGGCCATGATGTCAGAGTCTTCGTGAACTGTCAGGAAGACGATCTTAGCCTTGCTATGCTGCTTCCTGAGTTCCCTGGCGACCTCGATTCCATTCATCTCGGGCATGGAGATGTCCAGGATAACCACATCGGGCTTGAGGTCTAGTGTAGTTTCCAGGGCGGTTCGTCCGTCCGAAACCGTGCCAACAAGATCGAAAGATTCCGACAATAAGGCAGCGACTGCACTCAACACAGAGCTGAGATCATCAGCCACCAGTACTCGCGTTCGCGTCATGAGAATTCATTCCTGAGTTCTTCGTCAGTTTCCGATGGCAAAAAGGTGTTCAGGGTAAGTTGAGCCCGCAGGGAAGACTTCTTCTTCAGGGTTCAGTTCATTTACCCTGGCACCAGTTCTTGAGAACACCCTGACGCCAATTTCGACGTTTGGCTATCGGCAAAACTAACAGTAAGGCGAAAAAGTGTTTGAAGCTAAATTCCAATGATTTTGTGCCGGATGGCGTACTGCACAAGCTCGGAGTTGGACTTCAGGTTTAAGAGTTCCATTGCGGCGTATTTGTGGCAGGCAACAGTGCGTCTGGCAATGTGCAGTTCGAAGGCTACCTCTTTCATTGACCGCCCCTCCGCCAATAATTGCAATACTTCCCGCTGCCGGGGAGTGGGTTCCGGGGCACGGTCCCGGGCCTTTGGTGCGCGCAACGAGATCTGGTTCAAGCCTTTCGCCGCGCTCGGGGTGACGTAGGAGCCGCCCTTCAGTACTTTGTCAATCGCCTCCGTAAGTTCAGACACCGCCGCCTCTTTTAAGAGAAATGCCGAACCCCCTGCTCGAAACGACTCTCCTACCAGGTCAGGGTCTCCGTGCATGGTCATGTAGATCAGCTTGATTTTAGGCCAGGAGTGCTTGAGCTGTCGGCCAGCATCAAGCCCATTCAACTGCGGCATGGAAATGTCCAGCACCACGATGTCAGGCTGCAATTGGGCCGCTGCTTCCAGAAGTGCCCGCCCGTCACTCACTGCTCCCACCACTTCGCAACGGGGTTCAAGAACAAGTCGCAACGCACCCGCTAACATCTGATGGTCATCCGCCAATAGTACACGTGGGCGTGTCATGATTGCCTCCCTCCAGCAGTCGCGGTTTTTACCTGAAGCAGATTCACGGAGGAGGACAGCGGCACCTCCGCAAGAATCTCCGTCCCTCGCATGAGCTCTGACCTGATTGAGAGCTGGCCCTCTACGAGCCGAAGCCTCTCGGTCATCCCTACGAGCCCAATCCCAGCTCCCGCGTTGGTGCTGCGTGTGTCAAATCCCTTGCCTTCATCCACGATACGAAGACTGACCCCCGCTTCATTCGACCCTAGTTCCACACGCGCACTCTTCGCACCACTGTGTTTGACCACGTTGCCCAGCGCTTCTTGAGTCACGCGAAACAGGCACAGCGCGACACCCTTGCGAAGATCTGGAGGAATCCCATTGTCGCGAAAATGCACATCAATCTCGTACTTAGCATTGATTTCCTTACAGAGACCACGGACTGCAGATGCCAAACCCACAAACTCCAGCTTGCTGGAATGGAGTTGATGAGAGAGAGAACGAAGGTCTGTTGACATTTCCTTGGCTCGCTCTAACATCTGGACGACCTTGGCCCGTTCCTTCGGGTCCGACTCTGAGAGTTTTTTCATTAGCAAGTCGAGATCAATACACTGAAGGGCCAAGCGCTGGCTGAAGTCGTCGTGGAGTTCCCTAGCCATGCGAGTACGCTCCTGCTCTTGTGCCTCGATCAACTTACGGCTCACGAGTGCGAGAGCTGCTTCAGCAAGTTTGCGGTCGGTAACATCGACACCGATTCCGATGTAGCCTACAAAAGTGCGATCCTTATCAAACCGCGGCACTCCCGTGTCGACAAGCCATCGATATTCTCCGTCATGCCGTCGACGGCGATACTCCACTCTGAACTCCTCCCGACGGTCAAAGGTTTGCGCATATGTATCCAGGCAGCTCCGCAAGTCGTCAGGGTGAATCCCTTCTGACCACCCGTTACCTAGTTCACAGTCCAAGGATCGCCCAGTGAGACCCCGCCAAGACTTATTGACGTAGATGCAGAGCTTGTCGCTATCTGACATCCAAATAAATGCTGGGGCTGTGTCAGCAAGTAACCTGAATCGTTCTTCGCTTTCGTGGGTCTCGCGTAGAACCGCATCCAACACCTTCAGTCCTTCTGAGTGGCGACGATCAGTCGCGTCGCGAACTGCACAAACCAGGAATGTGCCAGCCTTATTCGTTAAGAGGTTAAGGATGATTTCCGCGGGAACTTCAGTAGCATCTTTACGCAAGACGAACAACTGCGAGCTCCTGGCCATCCGTTGTAAGTGTTGATCGCTGAACGCGATTTCGCGATGTTGTCTATTCTCGGGGCGAAGCCTTGGGGGAATGAGGGACTCCACGGACCGTCCAATTAGCTCCTCATGTTCGTAGCCGAAGAGCGTTTCGGCTTGAGCGTTAGCAACGACAATTTCCCCTTCTCGGCTGACTAGCAGTATGGCGTCAGGGACGGCATTCAGCAGCACTTGACCACTGAATTCGATCCGCTTGGGCGAAGGCACCTTGGGACCAACCCCGGAGTCAGGAATTCTTGGCGCTAACACCCTGCCTCGATGGCGTGGGCTAGAATTCATGAGTGCTCCCACAGTTCCATTCATTTCGTCCCTCCTCCACAGACGCTCTTATCTAGTAAGACGCGAAATGAGTGCTAGAATGGCAACCCGACGAATAACGACGCGAAGAACGAAGAACAAAGCAGATGGCCACTGAAGGCCTAGCAAACACCGAGGATTTGCCCGCCCAGAGTGTAGTGTATTGAAACCAAGGAGGTTGGGATGACGCTGCGCTCGGGCCATGAGATCACCCAACTGCTAAAAGCTTGGACTGCAGGGGACGAACAGGCTCTCGAGAAGCTTGCCCCGGTGGTGTATCAGGAATTGCATCGCGTGGCGCGCCGGTACATGGCTGGGCAAAAGCCCGGTCACCCCTTACAAACGACTGACCTTGTCAATGAGGCATACCTGCGCCTAGTCAATTGCTCACAAATGAATTGGCAGCACCGCGCACATTTCTTCGCAATGTCCGCGCAATTGATGCGGCGCATTCTGATCGATATAGCTCGCTCCCGCGGTTACCAGAAAAGGGGCGGTGGTGTTGGTTCGTTGTCGTTGGATGAGGCGCCCACGGTAAGCATCGAGCCCGATAAGAACCTCGTGGCCCTGGATGATGCTTTGAAAGAATTGGCCGCTGTAGACTCCAGGAAAAGCAAGGTTGTCGAGCTGAGGTTCTTTGGCGGATTGAGCATTAAAGAGACATCCGAAGTATTAAAGGTTTCGGTTGAAACGGTAGTGCGGGACTGGCGGTTGGCCAAGATTTGGCTATTACGAGAGTTGAGCGAGAGGAATTCGCATGGATCCTAAACTCTGGCGCCGAGTCGAAGAGTTGTGTAACCGTGCGTTGGAGCTGGACGAGAGCCGACGCGCAAAGTTTCTCGAAGACTCGTGTGGCGGCGACCAAGTACTTCGACGCGAAGTGGAGTCACTGCTTGCTCACGAGAAAAAAGCCGAGTATTTCATTGAGTCCCCCGCGCTGGAAATTATGGGCAAACTGGTCGCCATTCAGCCGGGGACGACACATAGTGGAACAAAACTGATTGGCAGTCATGTTTCCCATTATCTCGTACTCGAGAGACTCGGCAGCGGTGGTATGGGCGTGGTGTACAAGGCAGAGGACATAAAACTCAATCGCTTTGTTGCCCTGAAATTTCTTCCCGATAATGTAGCCCATGACCCCCAGGCGCTTGCGCGTTTTCGACGCGAGGCCAAAGCCGCCTCCGCGCTGAACCACCCCAACATCTGCACGATCCACGGAATTGACGAAGTGAATGGACAGGCATTCATCGTCATGGAGTATCTGGATGGACGGATGTTGAAGGACAGGATCGCCAGCCAGCCACTCTCTTTGCATGAGGTCTTGGATTTGGGCGCTGAGATCACTGATGGCCTGGATGCAGCGCATCAACTGGGAATTGTGCACCGCGACATTAAGCCTGCGAATATTTTCGTTACCAAACGTGGCCACGCCAAAATTCTGGATTTTGGCCTGGCCAAAGTGAACCCGAAGTCATCCAGCGAGACTACGGTGACGGGAGATGCTTCCACTGGCTCAATCGAAACCCAGCTCACACGCCCTGGCTTCTTGATGGGTACAGTGGCTTATATGTCGCCTGAACAAGTGCGCGGCGAGGCCCTCGACGCTCGCACGGATATCTTCTCTTTCGGCATTGTCCTTTATGAGATGGCAACCGGCCAACTGGCCTTTCAAGGACCCACCACCGGCGTCGTCATGGAGGCCATACTGAACCGTGCACCTGAGCCCTTGCGTCGTCGGGTGCCCTTCGACGGCTTGGAACTCGAACGCATCGTAACGAAGGCATTACAAAAGGATCGCAATCTTCGCTACCAAACGGCGGCAGAGATCCACACGGATTTGTTGGTGCACAAAAGTAACATCGCTGCAGTGCCTTCCTCCGGGAGGCATTCCGATCAACAAAAGCCCGAGAGCGACACCGGTCAACCCCATAACACAAACTCTGCTTTAGCAACCGCTGCAGTCGCATCACAGAGTTCTAAGAACGCACGATTTGAAAGATTCAGAGCGAGATGGGGTTGGATAGGTGTCGGTACCGCAGTGCTAGCTCTGCTGTCCACGATTGCGATTTTATGGCTTCTCCGAAACCATGCGGAATCGCGGCTGCCCCCAGTTGAGGCAACGCCGTTGGTAGCCTTCGAGGGCAAGCAGGCGAGCCCAGCGTTCTCGCCGGACGGGAATCAGGTTGCCTTCGTAGGATATGCGGGACAGCAAGGTGCGGGAATTTACACGACACTCATAGGCGGCGAAAAGCCACTGCGGCTGACCGAGAATCCTAACGACTGCTGTCCAACTTGGTCTCCGGATAGTCGGCAAATCGGTTTTGTTCGTGCGTCCGGAAAAGAAATGAGCGTTTATGTGATTTCGGCACTTGGGGGTTCGGAGCATAAAATTTTTACGGGGCGTTCAACTGACAGGAGTGCGTGCGATCGGATAGATTGGTCGCCCGATGGAAGAGTCTTGGCATTTTCCCAACCGAGTGAAAATGGGCTCCGCTCCCGGATTACATTAGTTTCGTTTACGGATCTGACCACACACCCCTTAACATCACCCTCGAACCTAGAAGAGTATGACTGTGAACCCGCGTTCTCGCCTGATGGAACGACAGTAGCCTTCATACGTGGGAGTTTTGGCGGCCCGCTTGGAGAATTGTTTGTGCAGACGGTCTCAGGGGGCGACGCCAGACAGCTAACTTTCGGCAATTCCAGCGGCACCCCAGTTTGGACTCAGGATGGCAGAGAACTCGTGTTCACGTCCCAGATGGGAGGCACTCCAAGCTTATGGCGCATTTCCGCCTCAGGAGGAACTCCACGGCCCGTTGCGGGCGTAGGCGAGATGACCTTCAGTCCTTCGATCTCACGAAAGGGTAACCAGCTGGCTTACCAGCACATCGTTCGCAGCGACAGCATTTTCCGGATTAACCTAAAGGACGAAAGCCATGCTATAGCCCCTCCAATACGCGTACTGTCTGGGAGAGGATTCATTCGGCGACCTAACTTTTCCCCTGACGGGAGGAAGATTGCGTTTGAGTCCGACCGTTTGGGATATTCGGATGTCTGGTACTGCGAAAGCGACGGCTCCAATTGCGCCCAGTCGACGTCCTTGCATGGCGTGTCCGGAACCGCGCGTTGGTCACCAGACGGGCGCTACATCGCATTTGAATCTCTATCGAAACGTTACTATGAGATTTACGTCATCGAGGTACCAGGTGGCCAACCTCGTCTTGTGACCACGTTCCCCGGAGCCGATAATGGTGCTCCCAACTGGTCCCGAGATGGACAGTGGATTTATTTCTATTCCGCTCATGAAAACGGTCCCTTTCAACTATGGAAAGTGCCGGTCAAAGGCGGATCGGCAGTCAAAGTAACAAGAAACGGTGGCGTCTATGCGATCGAATCCGATGACGGACGCTTCCTTTACTACGCCAAATTTGAGCAGCCGGGCTTATGGAAGATGCCATTGGATGGCGGGGAAGAAAGCCAAGTATTGGGTCAGCCGTTGGGGCAGTACTGGTTCAACTGGGGGCTTGTCCGAACGGGAATTTATTTTCTGAATTTGAGTGCTAAGCCAAGCGGGAGAATAGAATTCTTCGACTTTGCAACCCGAAAGACAACGGCAATCTTCAGTCTGGAAAAGCCTCCTCCAAGTATCGGAGGTCTGGCCGTCTCTCCGGACGGTAAATCGCTGCTCTTCGGCCAGAGTGAGTTCGATGACTCGAACATCATGTTGGTGAAAAACTTTCGATAGGCCTGTGTGTTCCCCATTTGCAATGAAGTCAGTGCTCGCCGTGGAGCGCAGCCAGCGAAACTATTTGGCCAAGGGCCGGATGGGCGAGACGCTTGGTAGCTCTAAAGAGTCATCCTTCCTTGATTTCCTCAGTTGAAAACATGATGGCTGACTACGAACCGAACCGGGGAACAGAATAGTGCCAGCGATACGCACATCCTTTCGGAAGCGAGCCCTCATCAAACTGTCCTAGCCAGGACCGAATCGGTACTACGATTCTACAGGCCCAGAAAAAGTGAGGGTCAAATGAATACCGAAAATACCCAGGCAGTGACCCTGAAGCAAAAGGCCGCGCACGAGTTGGTGCAACTTGTCGCGATCTTTTTGTATCTAGCTTTTTTCTTTTGCGCCCTCGTGACTTACAGCATGCTTCTGCTGAAGGAGTTTGACGTCTCGTATTTCACGTATGGCTTCGCGCTTATCAATGCCCTCGTAATCGCCAAAGTCATTCTCATAGGTGAGTACGCTCACCTTGGGAAGAAACATGAAGCCAAACCATTGCTTTTGGCAGCCGTTCATAAGGCGTTTCTGTTTACGTTTCTAGTGTTCGCATTTCATGTTGTTGAAGAAGTGGTCAGACTCCTTATTCATAAAGAAAGTCTGGCAACAGCGTTGCGCGAGATACGCATCGATGATCTCCTCGGCCGCAGTCTCGTCGTATTTTGCACTTTCATTCCGCTCTTTGCCTTCAGGGAATTGCAGCGCGTGCTCGGTGAAGAGAACTTCCGCGCCCTGTTCTTCCGAACGATAGCGCCCGCGAAATCTGATCTCAATACCAGGACCTGAACAGCATCTACCTAACACCTCGCTTATCTGCCCAGTTGCGTAAGAGCATTACGTAGTGGGGCGCTGGAAATCTGAATCAGTCCCGAGTAAGGTGTGTACAACTCCAGGATCAACAAGATCGCAGCAGACACCGAGAGCGCGGAGACGAGCAAACCAGAGAACACGGTGACATTGGCAGGGGCAAACAAGCCGAAGCTGATGAAGATGGTGGTAAGCCAGAAAACCAGCACGACCAGCAACGGCATGGATCGAAGCCGAGCCCTGCGCATATTGCAACCAGCGTGTTTGTCCGAGATCCAAAATGATGCTCATCGCTTGAGTTTGCAGCGAGCGTTGCCTGTCGTCTTTCGTCTTTCGGCGCGAACGCCTGAATTTTGTCGCCAAGAATTTCCGCCCCACCGGAGGGCGCGTCCAAATGGGAAGTGCTGCTACGCCCTCTCGACCATGTCTGATCGAGAACGCGTGCGACGGAGCCGCGCAACAGATCTCGCGTTTCCTTCGTCTCCGGCCCATAGTGAGCCAGGACGCGGTCCAGTAGGATGACCTTTGTGGACATTTGGGTTAATTCGGTGCTCTGCGCGTCGTAGGAACCTTTTGCCAAAGCGATCAACAGACTCAGAACTAAGGCAGACAGGGTAGCGACGATTCCCATGCCAAGTTTAACGACGTCTTTTGAATCAGCATTCAAATGTTGCTGAGGCAATACGGCGCGGATGGACATGCCGAGTATCGCGCCACCGAACACGCACGCGAACACGATCGAACTAATTGCGATGGAACTCATGGCCGTCTCGATCCTCGCCTCTTGCATCAGTGAGGCACATGGCTACGACCGGAATCCTGCCTGGCTGGCTATTCCTTAAATACCAATGGAGGCCCGCTGACCTTGTGACCCTTGAGGGCGACATCTACCTCGACACGGTCGGCGATCTTGATGAAGGGAATACCGCTATTCATCCCGAATTCCTTACGGTCGAAGGCCATTGTCCCTTTAATAGTGCCCTCACCTGTTCCCTTGCCAGTAAGTGTAAGGCTCAGCGTCTCCGGCTTGGACACTCCGCGAATGGTAAAGGTCCCCAGCACGTCAAAGGTGTTGGGACCGGTCTGGGTAACTTTGGTTGAATGAAACGTAATGTACGGATCCTGTTTGGCATTGAAGAAGTCTTTGCTCTTCAGTTTGTCGTCTTTCATCCCGCTTCCAGTATTGACGGAGTCGGCATAAATTTTGACGTCGACTACACCGGACGTGGCATCCGCGGACGGGAAGGTCAGCGTGGCCTCCCACTTGCTGAACTGGCCTTCAATCGCAACAGAGGCCTTCACAAAGAACTTAACATCGCTTTCTACCGGGGTGACGGTGAAGACGGGACCCTGGGCGCGGCTTACTGATGGGAGCAGGACGGACGCAATGAGGCAAACTATGGTTAGTCGCATGTGACGTAATCTCCTTTTATCAATCGGGTTCTCCTGGTTTCTCGCCGCCACGAGTATTTTCGCAGCGGCCTTTTGGCTCTGCCGTCGTTCGGCACTACCTCAGGCTTGTTACTCAGTTTTGACAGAAGAAAAACGACTCGACCATCGTCAATACTTACGATACTGGGACCGGCGACTATCAGATGGCGTGGCTGAGTCTGATTGGCGATTCTGCTTTGCGCAACGGCGCGTCAGGCACCCATGATCAACGCAGACTCAAGTGCCACGGTCTGGCCTGCATCGTCGCCGCCGGATTCGCTCTGCGCCGGAACATAAACACGTTTCAACGGGGATGGTTAGCATGGGCGTTCTCGACGTTGTTTCGCTGGCAATCCTTGCGATCCTACTTGTTGGCGTTTTGTTTCTGATCTTGATCGTCGCCGCCATTCCAGGTGTCTTGGCAAAAAAAACGCCATAGTCCTTGGGCGGAGGCCATCAACGTTGCTGGTTGGGTCGGCGTTCTCTTACCGCCTATTTGGATGCTGGCGTTGATTGCCGCGTTCGTGCGTCCAATATTCACGCTTTAGCTTCCGGTGCTCCGGGCTATGGTTCCGGAGAGACACGGCCATTATCGTTGGAGATTTCTACGAGTGATTTCTTGAGGGCCTCAAAATTAGCAGGACCGGGAGTGACGAGTCCGGCCTTCTCGCGGTCCTCCATCAGTTTTTTCTGATTTGGAACGTCGATCGAAAAGGAATGACGATGAAAAAGGCTCGAATACTCTGGATGATTTGCCTGAGGATGTTCGTTGCAGACGCTGCAACTTAATGCTCAGCAGAAGAAGCCGAACATTCTGGTTATTTTTGGCGACGACGTCGGCTATTGGAATATCAGCGCCTATGACCAGGGCATGATGGGCTACAGGACGCCCAGCATCGACCGCATCGCCCACGCGTCAGTCCGGTGCGATTGGGGGACTGCCCGGTGATGAAAGCGGCGCGTCCCGCAGTGTAACTCTGTTGAGCATCGGAACGGCAAGCGCTGACCAACCAGCCGAGGAAATGTCTGAGCGACACGATCATGACAAGAATTTTGGCGGAAAAATCCGAATCCGGTCTTTCACCAAGTCACTCATTCTGCAGGTGTACGACGTTTTGGCTAGGCACAGTTGTGGGTGAGTGAGGTGTGGCAATCAGCGGAAAAGCTAGAGAAAAGGAGGAAGTAATGCAAACCAGGAGCTGACGCAGCTCTGGCTACTGTCACTTTTGACGATACCCTCGCTCGGAATATCTAGGCAAAGTCAACTCCTTGGTGAGGTGAACAATTATGAAGAACACACGGGCAGGGGCTTTGGCCTTGGCGTTAGTTGTAGCTGCGACAATCTCGTGCAACAAGGAAAGCGGCCCGGTTCGCGAGGCCGTATCCAATAAAGAGGTATATCAGGAAGCGTATATCTACGCGTTTCCGATGATTGCCGCGTACAAGGCGCTGTACCAGTTCAATGTGGACACGACGAACTCGCAGTACAAAGGACCGTTTAACACAGTCCTCAACGAGGCTCGGGTGTTCACTTATAAGGACACCAGCATCGTAACGCCCAACAGCGATACCCCTTATTCGCTGGTGCAGATGGACCTACGCGCCGAGCCCATCGTCTTGTGTGTTCCGAAGGTTGAGAAGGGTCGTTACTACACGTTCGAAATAGCCGACCTGTATTCACAGAACTACGCGTACATCGGCAGCCGCGCAACGGGAAATGATCCGGGCTGCTACATGGTTTCGGGGCCGGGCTGGAGCGGTCCAACGCCTGCCGGTATTAAAAAGGTCTTCCCATCAGAGACGCAGTTCTCCCTCGCCGTCATCCGCACGCAGTTGTTTAACCCGAACGACATGGAGAATGTGAAGAAGATCCAAGCTGGTTACAAGGCACAAACTTTGTCCGCGTTCACCCATCAGCCACCAGCACCCGCGCAACCGCTGCCTGATTTTCCGAAGTTCACCGATGACGCCTTCAAATTGGACTTTCCCAAATACTTGAACTTCCTGCTCCAGTTCTGCCCAACACCTCCTGAAGAAACTGC
>Ga0210406_10003582_pt1 | contig 16943 bp, 13 predicted proteins | sample IncBWC30MmetaG_FD_155454 | JGI IMG/M metagenome (GOLD analysis project Ga0210406, IMG submission 155454) | Forest soil microbial communities from Barre Woods Harvard Forest LTER site, Petersham, Massachusetts, United States - Inc-BW-C-30-M | ecosystem: Environmental > Terrestrial > Soil >... | reverse complement strand
CATGCGTTTTCTCCTGGGAATTACCGGTTCAGGTCCACCGACTCGAATTCGATCTTGCCGTCGCGCTCGTGAAGCGAGGCGGCGGCGACGTCCGGATCGTGCCCGAAAACCACGATCCAATTTTCTTTTGCCATGCGCGGCACCCACTTGCGCTTCGTTTCCAGCGTCTGCAGCGGGTACAGGTCGTAGGCCATAATCCAGGGCAAAGGAATATGGTGCCGTGTCGGGAGCAAATCCGCAACAAAGGCCACCGTTTTCCCACCGCCGGTGAGGAGAACCGCTTGAATGTCTGCGTTGTGGCCGGGGATTCGGGCAACGGAGATGCCGGGGAGGATTTGTGTATCGCCTTCGACAAGATTCCAGAGGCCGGCTTCGGTGATCGGCTGGAAATTTTCAGGGAAATAGCTGGCGCGGTCGCGCTCGGTAGGCGCGGCGGCGTGCGCCAGTTCGGCGCGCTGCAAAATGTATTTCGCATTCGGAAATGTCGGAACGGCGCGGCCGTTTTCGATGCGGGTGTTGCCGCCCGCGTGATCAAAGTGGAGGTGGGTATTGATGACCAGATCGACGTCGCGCGGCTGAACGCCTTGTTTCGCGAGCGAGTCGACGAGCGGGTGGCCCCCCTGCACGGCGTAGATGGCGCGTTGTTTCGCGTCCCACTTGGTGCCATTGCCGGTTTCGATGACGATAGTTTTTCCGTGGGCGCGCACCAGCAGCGAATTGGCGCGCAAGCGGATGCGATTCTTCTCGTCGGGCGCGGATTTTTTGTCCCAGAAGACTTTGGGGACGACGCCAAACATGGCTCCGCCATCGAGCCAGAAGTTTCCGCCGTCAAGATACCGAACTTCGAGGTCGCCCAGGTGCATGTGAAGTCTGTCGGCAAAACCCCCACACGCAAATTCGGCGTGTGGGGCACCCAGGGGGTGCCCTAGGCGAGCTTGGCTCCTTTCAGAATTTCGGAAACGGCGGAGAATGGATCCTTCTTTCTCTCCGCAACTTCAACGGCTAGAGCCCGCAGGCGGGCTTCGCCTGCTTTACCGCCGAGGACTTTCTCTAGCAATCGCGATTCGAGCATCTCGATCAGTCGGTTCTGCCAGTGCTCAACATGCTTCTCTCGGCGCTGGCCGCTGGATTCGAAATGCTTGCGGAATTTTTCGACGGTCAAGGCAAGTTCTTCCACGCCGCGATTCTCTGTGGCCACCGTGCGAATCACCGGTGGATGCCAGCCATCGCGCGGCATCACCAGCGAAAGCATGGCGTGGAGCTGTTCCTCCAGGCGGTCGGCGCCTTCGCGATCGGCTTTGTTGAGCACGAAAATGTCGCCGATTTCCATCAGGCCGGCCTTCATATTCTGAATGTCGTCGCCGAGGCCGGGAACAAGAACGACGAGCACGCAGTCCGCGAGGCGCACGATATCAATTTCGTCCTGGCCCACTCCGACGGTTTCAATCAGCACCTGCCGCTTCCCGGCGGCATCGAGAAGCAGCGCGACTTCGGCAGTCGAACGAGCCAAGCCGCCGAGAAATCCGCGTGTGGCCATCGAGCGGATGAAGATGCCGGTGTCGCTGGCGTGGCCCTGCATGCGGATGCGGTCTCCCAGAATCGCGCCGCCAGAATAGGGACTGCTCGGATCCACCGCAACCACGCCGACGCGGTCTTCGCGCTTGCGGTGATACGCCGCAAGCCGATCGACCAGCGTGCTCTTCCCCGTGCCCGGAGCACCGGTGACGCCAGTGAGATAGGCGTTGCCTGTATGGGGAAAAAGCTGCCGCAGCAATTCCTCCGCTTCGGCCGAATGATTCTCGATGGCAGTAATGGCGCGAGAGATCGCGCGGACGTCGCCGGCGCGGACTTTGGCGGCCCAGTCGTTCACGGCGATGGTCATTGCGATGCGAACCTGTGCGATTGGAAACTGGCGAGCGAGAGCATATCTTTAGCAGACTACCTCAACTAACAGAATCGGTCATCCCGGCAACGTGGCGCGCTTTGTAGCTCACCCCTTCAGGGGTGAGGGCTTTCCCTGCGACGGCGAATATTACAATGGGGTGCTGCAGACCATCAGGCCTGAAGGCCTGAGCTACACGGCGTGGTCATTTCTTGCCCAGGAGTTGGCGGGCGATGACTAGTTTTTGAATTTCGCTGGTGCCTTCGCCGATGGTACAGAGCTTGACATCGCGATAATACTTTTCGGCGGGGTAGTCCTTGATGAATCCGTAACCGCCGTGAATCTGAACGCATTCGTTGGCGACGCGTACCGCAACCTCACCTGCAAACAACTTGGCCATGCTGGATTCGCGGGTGAAACGGACATCCTTCTGATCGGCAAGCCAGGCGGCGTGGTACACGAGCAGGCGGGCGGCTTCCACTTCCGTTGCCATATCGGCCAGCTTGAACTGAATGGCCTGGAATTCGCTGATGGCTTGCCCGAACTGTTTGCGCTGCTTGGCGTATTTCAAAGCGGCGTCGAGCGCACCCTGGGCCATGCCGAGGCCCAGCGCGGCGATCGAGATGCGTCCGCCGTCAAGAATCTTCAGGCTACCGGTAAAACCTTCGCCTTCGGGCCCGAGAAGATTTTCAGCGGGAATTTTGCAATCCGTGAAAATAATCTCCGAGGTGTCACTGGCGCGCATGCCCAGTTTGTTTTCCTTTTTGCCGGGACGAAAGCCGGGCATTCCCTTTTCAAGGATGAAGGCGCTGATTCCGTGCGAGCCTTTGGATTTGTCGGTGACAGCCATGGCGACGCAGGTATCGGCATAGTGACCATTGGTGGTGAATGTTTTCGAACCGTTCAGAATCCAATGCGCGCCATTGCGTTTCGCTGTGGTGCGCGTTCCGCCAGCGTCGGAGCCGGCTTCAGCTTCGGTCAGCGACCAGGCGCCAAGCTTTTTGCCTTGCGCGAGCGGTGTGAGGTATTTCCGCTTCTGCTCTTCCGTACCGAATTTGTAGATGTGATTGCTGCAAAGCGAATTGTGCGCCGCCACAAAGAGGCCGACGGAGCCGTCAACGCGCGCGAGCTCTTCTATGACGGTGGCGTATTCGGTGTAGCCGAGGCCGGCGCCGCCGTATTCCTCCGGGAAAATGACGCCTAGGAGGCCCATGTCGGCAAGTTTCGGGAGAAGTTCGAGCGGAAAGTGAGAGGCTTCGTCCCATTCCATGACGTGGGGGGCGATTTCTCCTTCGGCGAACTCACGGACGGACTTGCGGAGATGCTGTTGCTCTTCGGTAAAGGTGAAATCCACGGATTCCTCGGGCGATAGTTATTTATATAGCCGCTAAAAGTTTAGCTTATGAACGAATTAGATGCACGTTTTGGTTGGGAGTGGCGCGCATTTCTCTGAACATGAAACAAAGATTTAACGCAGAGGTCGCTGAGGAAGAGCGCAGAGGTCGCAGAGTTTCAGCAAAGAAGGGGAGGCCCCGACTCGGTTGGGACTTCTTTACTTTACCAGCCTACAGGGTAGTTGTTCTTTTTGTTTTGGGCGTCGAGCCAGGTTTTTAGCGGGGCGAAATAATCGGCAAGGGCGCTGGCATCGATTTGGCGCTGGCCTGTCAGCGTTTCGAGGGCTTCGGGCCACGGCTTGCTCTGGCCCAGGCTGAGCATGGCGTTCAGCTTTTCGCCGGCCGCTTTGTTGCCGTAAATCGAGCAACGGTTCAAAGGGCCTTCGTATCCGGCGGTTTTGCAAAGCGCACGCTGAAACTGGAACTGGTAAACAGCCGCGAGAAAATACCGCATGTAAGCCACGTTGGCGGGGACGTGGAATTTGGCGCCGGGATCAAAGTCGGCTTCCGTTCGCGCGACCGGCGGGGCGACGCCCTGATATTTCCGCCGAAGTTCCCACCATGTTTTGTTGTATTCGGCCGGTTTGATTTTGCCGGAGAAAACTTCCCAGCGCCATTTGTCGATTACCAGGCCGAACGGCAGAAACGCCACTTTTTCGAGGGCTTTCCGCAACAGATAGTCCGTGTCGTCGGAGGCAGGGGGCACAGCGTCGATCAGGCCGATGGTTTTCAGATATTCCGGGGTGACGGAGAGCGCGATGGTGTCGCCCACGGCCTCGTGGAATCCGTCGTTGGCGCTGCCGCGCAAGAGCTCCGGCTGCTGGTTATAAGCCCGCTGGTAGTAGTTGTGGCCAAGCTCGTGGTGGATGACCCGAAAATCTTCCTCGGTGATCTGAATGCACATTTTGATGCGCAGATCATTTTTCTCATCCACGTCCCACGCACTGGCGTGGCAGACAACGTCGCGGTCCTGCGGTTTGGTGAAGAGCGAGCGTTGCCAGAACGTCTCCGGCAGCGGTGCGAAGCCGAGCGAAGAGAAAAAGCCTTCGCCGTATTTGACCATGCCGCGCGCGTCGGTCTTGCGATCGACCAGGATTTTCGTAAGGTCGTAGCTCTGCGCCGGCTTCGGCGAATCCATCAGCTCATAAACGTTATTCCACTCCTGCGCCCACGGATTGCCGAGAAGGTGTGCGGGAATCGGCCCGCTCGGCGGAACGACGTCCTTGCCGTATTTTTTGGCAAGCTGGCCGCGCACATAAGCATGCAGCGAAAGATACAGCGGGCGGAGTTGCTCCCAAACGCGGTCGAGTTCGCGCGCAAAATCATCCGGTGGCATATCGTACTTCGAGCGCCAGAGGGCGCCGACGTCGGAGTAGCCGAGTTCACGCGAACCCGCGTTGCCGAGTTCCACCATGCGCGCGTAGCGATCACGCATCGGCGCGCCGATGGCATGCCAGCCAATCCAGGCGCGCCTCATCTCTTCGGGATCACGGCTGGTGGCCAGCAGGCGCTCAATCTTGGTGATGTCCAGGCAAGGCTTGGCGTCGCCGTCGGGGCACCACTTCCCTTTCCCATAATCGCTGCCAAGTGATGTGAGTATCCCTGCGAGTTCCTTTTGCGCTTTCGCATCATCAGGCGCGGGAAATTCCGCGGCAAGTTCCAGTAACAAGCGTTTGCGGGCCAGTTCGGGCGGGAGCGCCACCTTGTCATAACGGTGTGCTAGCTTGGCGTAATTCGTGGCGGCGGTATTCGCGGCTTCTTGCGCGTCGGAGGCTATGTTTTCCGTGTCGAAGGTGATGAAGTTCAGCTGCACCCAGGAGGCGCGCGAGGCTTTCAACCCGAGCTCGGAGAGTTCCTCCTCGGCGTGTTCTATGAAGCGCTTGGCTTCGTCAGGAGTGGGAGCAGTGCTTTGCTGCGCTCTCATGGCGCGTGGGGCGAGTGTGGAAGCGAGAAGAAGTGCCAGCGTAAGCGCACACCAGCGAGGGGACGTCGTTTTCATGGTCGAGTTTCCTTTGGCAACTGGCTGAAGATTCTAAATCAGAATGGACTCAGGCTACCTGGCCTTTTTTCTTTTGCACCACGGCGGCAAGTTCCTGGACGGCGCGATCGATGCCGGCGCGGCTGACGTTCCAGTGCGTGACCATGCGGACGGAGTGGAAAGCTGTGTCCTGCGCCCAGACGCCGCGCTCGTGCAGGGCGTCGCAGAGCTCGACAGCGTTCATACCGCTGGCCCTGGAATCGAAGATGACGATGTTGGTCTTTACGCCGGCGGGATCAATCTTCAGGCCGGGAATTTTCGCGATGCCTTCGGCAAGATGGCGCGCGTTAGCGTGGTCTTCATGCAGGCGCGAAGGAGAATTTTCCAGCGCGATCAATCCCGCCGCGGCAATCACGCCGACCTGGCGCATGCCGCCGCCAAACATTTTGCGATAGACACGGGCGCGCTTGATGAATTCGCGCGAGCCGAGAATCATCGAGCCGACCGGGGCGCCAAGTCCTTTGGAGAGGCAGAACATTACCGAGTCAACGTTCCTGGTCATGTTGGCGACGGTGTCGCCGAGCGTTGCGGCAGCGTTGAAGATGCGAGCGCCATCGAGATGAACCTTCAGGCCGAGTGCGTGGGCGCGATCGCAGATTTCATCCACTTGTGCGGTGGGATAGACCGTGCCGCCGGCCATGTTGCTGCTGTTTTCCAGGCAAACCAGCGCGGTTTGCGAGTCATAGTAAATTTTCGGACGGATGGCGGGTTCGATCTGCTTCCAGGTGAGGATGCCGTCGTCTCCGCCGCGGACGGCACGCGGCATACATCCCGCGATGGCGGACATCGAGGCGAGCTCATAAAGATTGACGTGGCTGCGGTCTTCACAGAGAACTTCGTTGCCGTGATGAGTCCAGATTTTGATGGCGATCAGGTTGCCCATGCAACCGGTTGGAACAAAAAGAGCGGCTTCCTTGCCGAAGATATCGGCGGCGCGTTTTTGCAGCTTATTGACCGTGGGGTCTTCGCCGTAAACGTCGTCGCCCACTTCGGCCGCAGCCATGGCGCGGCGCATCTCCTCGCTGGGGCGGGTGACCGTGTCACTGCGCAGATCGACAGCGCCTTGAACGGGAGAAACGTGGTCGGGATCGGTAAGCTGATTTCCTTTTGCGACGGTGTACGTCATGTTGGCCTCGTTCAGAGCCTAAAACGATTCGAAAGCGATTGCAAAGCCAGATCGACGAGCGAGGCGCGCGCCCGGTACCGCTCATTTTAGGCGGAAACCTGCACAGTGCGAAGCAGTTCGACAATCACTTCGTTCGAAACGCTGAGTTTTTCCGCCGGCAAGCGCAAGAGGTCACCGTGATGTTCCACCATGCCGCGGGAAGCGAGTTCTCTGACTTTTTCGGCAAGGCTGATGCCGTAGTCCCGCTCAATGTGGCCGAGATCGATTCCCGAAAGCTGCCGCAAGCCAAGAAAGAATTCTTCCTCCAGAGCCAGCACCGGTGTAATCGCGTCAACCGTTTCGATGGCGCTCTTTCCTTCGGAGATGGCGTTGACGTAGGCCGCGGCATCATGACGATTGGCCCAGCGTTGCGTTTCACAGAAAGAATGTGCACCCGCGCCGAAGCCGAGATACGGTTCGCGCCGCCAGTATTTCAGGTTGTGGCGGGATTCGAAGCCGGATTTAGCCCAATTGGAGATTTCGTATTGCAGGTAGCCCACAGCCTTCAGCTCCGCCTGCGCCTGTTCATAAAATTCGGCCATCGATTCCTCGGTCGGCAGATCTTTGGCGCTGTAGCGCGAGCCGCTTTGCAGCACTTCCAGGCCGAGGCGGCTGCTTTCGTCGATTTCCATCATGTAAATGGAAATGTGCTCCGGCCCGAGTGCGATGGCTTCGCTGAGCGATTGCCGCCACGAAGCGGAAGTCTGTTTGGGAAGCCCGGCGATCAGATCAAAGCTGATATTGCGAATCCCCCCGGCGCGAAGGATTGGAACCGCGCGATAAATATCTTCGCGGCGGTGCATGCGCCCCGCGGCTTTCAACTCTTCATCGATAAAGGATTGGGTGCCAAAACTGATGCGGTTGATTCCCATCGCCGCCCATTGTGCTGCCTTTTCGCCATCTATCGTTTCCGGATCGGCTTCCAGCGTCACTTCAGTGAAGGAGCAATCGAAGTTCGCGCGTAGCGCCTGCAGCATCGCGGCGAGGAGTTCCGGCTGAAGTAGGCTGGGCGTTCCACCGCCGAGATACACAGTGTCAACGAATCGCGCCTTCGCTTCGTCCAAGGACGAAATTGTTACACCGGCTGATTCGTGCAATGAACGATAGTGGCTAATTTCCCGGCAGACGGCGGCGGAATAGGGGGCAAACCGGCCGGGTGACACCACGCCTGTGTGGAAGTTGCAGTAGGTGCACTTCGTCTGGCAGAACGGAACCTGGATGTAAACGCCGAGATTGCCCATCACTAAAACAGTAGCACAGAGCTACGACGCGCCGGTGTTTTCGCCGATTTCATCCCAGATACGCGTGGCATGCGTCTCTTTCAGAAACACGCTGCCAACAACAAGCGTGATGGCGCAGACGGCCAGCGGGTAGTAAAGGCCCGCATAAATGTTGCCCGTGGCCGCGCAGAGCGAAAGTCCAATCACCGGCAGCAGCCCGCCGAAAATGCCGTTGCCGATGTGATACGGCAGCGAGAGCGACGTGTATCGGATGCGCGCGGGAAACGCCTCGACCAGGTAGGCCGCGAGGGGCGCATAAATCATCGTGAAGACAAAGAGCTGCGCGAAGACCAGCAAAATCAGGCTGGGAATATCCGGGTATGAAGCCTCTTTCGCCGGGACAAGTTGCAGGGACAACGGATCCTTCGTCATAGGTGAAAGCGTGATCGCGCCTGTGACTTTGTTTTTGGTCGACCCAACGGAAACCACATTGTTACCTGCAGCGCGCTGCATGGCCCTGTAAATCGGGAACCACGTGACGATGCCCAGAAGGCACGCCGACATCATCAACCACTTGCGGCCCACGCGGTCGGAAAGCGCCGCGAAGCCAATGAGCGTGGGCACGGACAGCAGCAACGCGGCAGCCACGATGATGCTGGCGGTCTGCTGGTTCACTTTCAGAATCGTCTGCAAATAAAAGAGCGAATAGAACTCTGCGGAATAGGCCAGCACTCCCTGCGCCGCCGTCACGCCGAAAAGCGTTATCAGCACCTGGCGGATATTACTCCACCCGCTGAAAGCCTCCTTCAGCGGATTGCGCGAGGTCTTCCCCGCGCCCTTAATCGCGGAAAAGATCGGCGATTCCTTCATGCGCAGCCGGATGTAAAACGAAAGGCTCACCAGCACAATCGAAAGCGGGAACGGGATGCGCCAACCCCAGTCGTTGAAGGATTCGACGGACATCGAGCGCTGCGCAGCGATGATCACGAAGAGCGAAGCGAAGAATCCGAGCATCGCCGTAATCTGGATGAAGCTGGTGTAAAACCCGCGCTTGTTATCCGGAACGTGTTCCGCCACGTAAACTGCGGCGCCGCCGTACTCACCGCCTACAGCGAGGCCTTGAAGCGCCCGAATCAGAATCAGAATCACCGGAGAAATCCAGCCGCCGGTACGGAAGCTCGGCAGAAATCCGATCAGCGCCGTGGCGCCGCCCATGACGCTGAGCGTGACCAGAAACGCGTATTTCCGCCCCACCAGATCGCCGATGCGGCCAAAGAACAGCGCGCCGAACGGCCGCACAACGAAGCCGACCGCAAACGTGGAAAGATACGCGATGTAAGCGAACGTCTCGTTTCCCGGCGGATAGAATTTCTGCGAGAGAACTACGGCGAGACTGCCAAAGATGAAAAAGTCGTACCACTCAATCATCGTCCCGGCAGCGGAGGCGAAAATCACGCGCCAGATGCTGCGTTTGGTGAATTGGCGAGCGTCGAGTGCCGCGGTGGTAGCCAACGAGCTTGATTCCTCGCTTTGCTTTCTGAAGCTTAGCTTCGCGTGACAGCTTACCTTATGTTTCGAGTAGTTTGCGAAAGGCGCCCGCCTCAGAAGGCGGCCGCTACATTGATGCTCACCTCAGACGCGATCGGGGAGAACTTTCACGTAGAGATGGCGTTCGCGCGGGCCGTCGAATTCGGCGAAGAAGATGCCCTGCCAGCGGCCGAGCGCGAGTTTGCCGTCTTCGATGAAGACGAATTGCGATGTGCCGACAAGCATGGTCTTCACGTGCGAATCGGAATTCCCTTCCGCGTGACGATAGGGCCCGGCGGACGGGACCAGGCGGTCAATCGCTCCCTCCGCGTCCGAGGCCACGTCCGGATCGGCATGTTCGTTGATCAAAACACCCGCGGTCGTGTGCGGGACGTAGAGGTAGCACGTGCCCACCTTGATCCCCAGCGTCGTCACGATGCGCTGCACTTCCTGCGTAACGTCCACCATCTGGGTGCGCCGTCCCGTTCGCACGCGAATCGATTGCATAGCCGCCCCTCGCAACGTATCAGGGAATGGAAACGATGTAATGCTGGCCGGTTTTCTTGGCGCAGGCAAGCTTCTGCAATTCATCGAGGCCGCCGCTGCCGAGGCGCAGCAGGAACGGAAGAAACGAGAGATCGCGCGACTGGAGCCCTTTGTGAGGATAGAGAAGGTTTTCGAGGAAGTCCGCGTGCTGTTCGATGATCTTTTCGCGGCGGTCGAGCGCGGCGCCCGTCTTTGCGCGCAATTTTTCCACCTGGTAGCGCATGCGCTTTTCCGCGCGGGCGATGGTGCCCTGGATCGTTGGGTCCACCTCACTGACGGACTTATGCAGGCCGGCAATGCTCTTCTCGATCTGCTTCAGGCTGCCGTCGAACGAGCGCGCCAGCTTCTTGGGCACGTTGGTGGAATACATCTTCTTCCGAAGCTCCTGCGAGCCGAGCCAGGCGTCTTCCACCTTCAATCCATATTTCTCAAGGATACGCACGCCCTTGGGATCGACCAGCGTGTAGTCGGCGCGGGGCAGCAGTACCGGCATGCGGCCGAGCAGTTTCTGATAAAGCACCTGCGACTGCGCGAAGTAAGCAATTTCCGCGGGACCGCCGTAGTAAACCGCGGTCGGCAAAAGGAAGTCCTGCATCAGCGGCCGGAGCAACGCGTTCGGACTGAACGATTCCGGCTCGGCCGATACGCGTTCAATCAAATCCGCCTTCGCAACGGATTTCCCACCAAACGAAAACTTTCCGTTTGCGGCGCTAATCACCTCGCGCTTGCCGTCTTGCATCGCGAAAAGCAGCGTGCTCTTCGAAGTGACCTTAACCTGCGCAGCATACCCGGCCTTTTCAAGTTCCCTGTCGCGCCGCAGCAGCGCCTCGTTCAGATCATCACGTTGTTCAAGCGCCTGGCGAAGGAGGGGAGCGGCGATGGCATGAAGGCTGGGATTGAGCGGATCGAGAAGAATCAGGCCGTGCGGGGAAAACAGTTTGGCGAAGAGCTTTGCGAAGGAACTACCGTAGGTATCCTGTGGCGTATAACACGAACGCAGAATTTCCAGCAGTTCGAAGCCGCTGGGACCTGTAAGGCTATCCTCAATTTCCTGTAGAAGCGCCTCGATCCCAACGCCAAGCGCAACTCGGCCCGCGGGGCGCGCTTCCTGGGCCGGCGGTGGCAACACCAACTTGCGCAGCTTGCCTTCATAAAACCAGGTGGTGTGCCGGATTTCGTCAATGTCGTGGTCTTCCGTGGCCATCCAGAAGATCGGCACCGCTTCGATGCCGGAGAGCGAAAGCTCGCGGGCGGATTCAATCGCGGTGAGCGCCTTGTAAAAGGCATACGCGGGGCCGCCGAAGAGTCCCACCTGCTGCCCGCTGACCACCGCGACCGCGCCGTTTTCGAACCGCCGCAGATTGTTTTCCGTTTCCGGCCCGCTGCCGAACAAAAGATTGTCGGCACGCAAAATCGCGGCGACTTCGCTGCGGCGTTCGGCGGGAAAATCAAGCTGGCGCGCGTAAGCTTCGGCGGAGTGCAGTTCAGGTTTGTGCTGGAAGAAATTCTGCAGGCGGGAAAAATTCTCGGTGTAATCGTGGATCAGCTTGCTGGTGTGCGGCAGGGCGGAGGGTGGAAGGGCGCGACAGTCCATGAGCGTTTAGATGATAGTCCGGGCAAAAGGTCACGGCAACCCACTGTGTTAGACGCGCGCTGCGGCCGGATGGAGTTCCGCGACCAGCGCCGCAATTGCGTTTTTCTTCTCTTCCTTCAGGGGCAGTAGCGGTGGCCGGGGTACGCCGCCCTTGTAGCCGCGCAGGTCCATAGCGAACTTCAGGCCGGCAATGCCGTTTTCAGAGACCACCTGCTTGGAGGCGAGGACCAGTTGCAGTTGCAATTGCCGGGCCTGCTCGTGGCGGCCCTGCTGGAACAACTGGAACAGCTCGACACACTTTTCGGGAAACAAATCGGCGAGGGCAAGAATGGCTCCGCGGCCGCCGACGGCCAGCGCGGGATAGACAACAGCCGCACCACCGGTGAGTACTTGAAAGCTCGCGGGCGCGCCGGCGACGACTTCGCCGATGCGCTGAATGCTGCCGGAACTGTCCTTGATGCCGATAATGTTGGGATGCTGGGCCAGGGCTATGATTTCCGGCGATTCCAAAGTGATGTTAGTGAAGACTGGTACTGAATAAAGAAGGATCGGGATCGGCGACGCGTCGGCAACCGCCCGGTAATGCGTGATGAAATGTTCCGCGCGGTAGGCGGGCTTGTAGTAGTACGGCGTCTTGACGAGCGCGACTTGATAGCCCAAGGCCGCCGCGCGCTTCGTGCGCGCTATGGTTTCAGCGGTGGACTCCGCCCCCGTACCGGCGATCAGGATTTTTCCCGGCGCGGCCGATTCCTTTACGGCGGAGAGCAACTGGTCAGCTTCTTCGCGCGAAAGAAGGACCGATTCGCCCGTCGAACCGAGCACGACGTAACCCGAGAGGGCGGTGCGATTGTAGAGGCCGATATTGTGCTTCATGCCGGAAAGCGAAACGCCGCCGTCGGCTTCAAACGGTGTCGCCAGCGCAGGAAAAATACCGCCGAGGTTCATGGCTAGTCTCCGGTTCCGGGATTGCCCGAGGCGGCGACGCGACTGTTGTGGAGATCCTGCAGGCAGGATACTTCCAGCTTCAGTTCGATCAGCGCGTGAATGCCGCGCACGGCGGCATGCGCCGCCGAAAGAGTGGTGATGCAGGGGATGTTGTAGCGAATCGCGGCGCGGCGAATGGACTTCTCGTCGTAGAACGATTCGCGGCCGAGCGGCGTGTTAATGACCAGCTGCACCTTGCCGGTCTTGATGAGGTCCACGATGTTCGGGCGGCCTTCATTCACTTTGTAGACTTCCTCGCAGGGCACGCCCGTTGTGTGCAGAGCGGACGCCGTGCCACGCGTGGCGACGATTTTGAAGCCGAGCGAGACGAGTTCCTTGCCGATGGTGCCCAACTGACGCTTGTCGCGGTCGTTCACGCTGATGAACACTGTGCCGCTGCTGGGCAATTTCTGTCCGGCGGCGAGCTGGGCCTTGGCAAACGCCTGCCCGTACGAAGTGGAAATGCCCATTACTTCGCCGGTGGAGCGCATTTCGGGGCCGAGGATGGTGTCCACACCGCGGAATTTGTTGAACGGGAACACCGGCGATTTCACGGAATAGAAATCGTGCACGGCGATCTCCGCGACACCGTTCGAATGCACCAGTGGAAGATTCATGTCAGCCAGGCGGCGGCCGACCATCAGGCGCGCGCCGATTTTGGCAAGCGGCACCCCGGTGGCCTTGCTGACGAAGGGAACCGTGCGCGAGGCTCGCGGATTCACTTCAAGGACGTAGACCGTGTCGCGCTGGATTGCGTACTGCACGTTCATCAGACCGATGACTTTCAGGGCGAGCGCCAGGCGTTTGGTGTAATCGCGGATGGTATCGAGAATTCTTGGCGAGAGGCTGACGGGCGGCAGAACGCACGACGAGTCGCCGGAGTGCACGCCGGCTTCTTCGATGTGCTCCATGATGCCGCCGATGACCACGTCGGTGCCGTCGGCGAGCGCGTCAACGTCTACTTCAGTTGCTTCTTCGAGAAACTGATCGATCAGCACAGGGCGCGCGGGGCCCATGAGGGCGGCCTGTGCCACGTATTCCTGCACCGTATTGACGTCGTAGGCGATGACCATGGCGCGTCCGCCGAGCACATAGCTGGGGCGAACGAGCACAGGCAATCCGATCTCCCCGGCGACGCGCGCGGCTTCTTCGGGTACAAGCGCGGTGCCGTTGCGCGGCTGCGGGATGCGCAGTTCGTCCAGCAACCGGCCAAAGCGGCGGCGATCTTCGGCGAGGTCGATCGATTCGGGCGCTGTGCCGACGATGGAGACTCCATTGCGTTTCAGTTCGAGCGCGAGATTCAGCGGGGTCTGTCCGCCGAACTGCACGATAACGCCCGCGGGCTTTTCACGCTCCACGATGGCGAGAACGTCTTCCAGCGTAAGCGGCTCGAAGTACAAGCGGTCGGAGGTGTCGTAATCGGTGGAGACCGTTTCCGGATTGCAGTTGACCATGATGGTCTCAAACCCATCGGCGCGCAGCGCGAACGAAGCGTGGCAGCAGCAGTAATCGAATTCAATTCCTTGCCCGATGCGATTGGGGCCACTGCCCAGAATCATGATTTTCTGCTTGGTCGTCGGGTCGGTCTCGTCTTCTTCCTCGTAAGTCGAGTACATGTACGGCGTGAACGATTCGAATTCAGCCGAGCAAGTATCCACGCGCTTGAAAACGGGAGCAACGCCGTAGCGGGCGCGCTGCAATCGGACAACGGCCGGCGTGGTCTTCCAGATTTGGGCAAGCTGCTCGTCGCTGGTGCCGACACGTTTCACTTCGCGCAGCAGGTCCTTCGACGCCGTTTCAACGGTGACGCTGGCCGCGCGCCGGTTGGCTTGGTTGATCTCTTCAATCTGATGAATGAACCAGGGGTCAATCTTGGTGAGATCGCAAATTTCCGCGGCGGGCAATCCGCGTTCGACCGCCGTGAGCAGCCAGTGGATGCGATCGGGTCGCGGCGTGGCCAATTTCTCACGCAACAGCGAGTCCGGCGTTTCCGCTGGGGCGCGCCAGGGAGTGCTGGGTTCAAGCGACCGAATCGCCTTTTGCAGCGATTCCTTGAATGTGCGACCGATGGCCATCACCTCGCCCACCGATTTCATCTGCGTGCCGAGCGTGCTGTCCGCACCCGCGAATTTCTCGAACTGCCACTTGGGAATTTTCACCACCACGTAATCGATGGTCGGCTCGAAGCAAGCGGGCGTTTTCTGTGTGATGTCGTTGGGAATTTCGTCGAGGGTCATGCCCACGGCGAGGCGCGCGGCAATCTTGGCAATTGGAAACCCTGTGGCTTTGCTGGCCAGCGCGGAACTTCGCGAAACGCGCGGGTTCATCTCAATCACTACCATCTTGCCGTTTTCCGGATTGATGGCGAACTGCACGTTGGAACCGCCGGTTTCGACGCCCACCTCGCGGATAATGGCCGCGGCGGCATCGCGCATGCGCTGGTATTCCTTGTCGGTCAGCGTCTGCGCCGGGGCCACCGTGATCGAATCGCCGGTGTGCACGCCCATGGGATCGAAATTCTCGATGGTGCAGATCACCACGAAGTTGTCCCGGAAATCCCGCATCACTTCCAATTCGTACTCTTTCCATCCGAGCACGGATTCTTCGACCAGCGCTTCGTGCACCGGGCTCATTTCCAGCGCATGGGAGATGGCGTCGGCAAACTCTTCCTTGTTGTAAGCGATCGCGCCGCCCGTGCCGCCCAGCGTGAAGGAAGGGCGAATCACCAGCGGGAAACCGAGCTGATCGCAAAGCCGCAGCGCATCCTGCGCGTTATTGACCAGCGCAGACGCGGGAACCTCGAGGCCGATCTTCCGACACGCGTCCTTGAACCACAGCCGGTCTTCAGCAACCTTGATAGCGCGAAGCGACGCGCCAATCATTTCGACCTTGTGCTTTTCGAGGATGCCGCCCTCGGCAAGTTCGACCGCAAGATTCAGGGCAGTCTGCCCGCCCACTGTCGGCAGCAGCGCATCGGGCTTTTCCTTAATAAGAATCTCTTCGAGATATTCCTTCGTAAGCGGCTCGATGTACGTGCGGTTCGCCAATTCCGGGTCAGTCATAATGGTCGCCGGGTTGGAATTCACCAGCACCACTTCATACCCTTCGACGCGAAGCGCCTTGCACGCCTGCGCGCCGGAATAGTCAAATTCGCACGCCTGCCCGATGACGATCGGGCCAGAGCCAATGATCAGAATCTTGTGGATGTCTTTACGTTTAGGCATCTTCCCTCAAACTCGGTTTCGCGTTTCGCTGCATTTCGGAATTGCCACTCACCACTTCACCCCATTCCGATTCAATACGTTCTCCACCTGCTCCCGATGATTCAGCAGAATCGCATAGATGGCGGTGTAATGGTCTCTTTGCTTCCACTCAATCACTTTGCGTGCCCGCTCCGCCCCGACCAGTTCTTCCATGGCCTGCCACTCCAGCATGCACACGGCAATATGAAAATAGCTGCTGCGGAGCTCCCCATCGCCTCCCGGAACCCGATACTCGAGATTGGGAAAAGTGCGCTGCAGGTCTTCGGATAACTGGGGGTTCCCGGGCCTGTGCCGCTCCATCAGGTACCAGTGGCCCTGTTCATGGACAAAGGCCGAAAGCGCCAGGTCGTCATTGTCGAGGAAGCGTAGATTCAAAGTAAGGACTGGAGAGGAGTGATTGATGGCCCCGCGCTCGATGATGATATCCCGGGTGATTGTGTATTTGCCGAGATCGTATTGCCTGGCGAGCCGCTCCATCTGCTGTTTACGTTGCTCCTCCCCGGGGAGGTGGTTTTTCGTCCGGATGTTCAACCTGGGCGTTTCCGCCCACAACGCAGATGCCAGGAGCGCGATCACGATGGGTGCGAATGCTCTTGCAGTATCTGTACGGCGCGGTATCGGCGTTTCTGTGTGCATGGTCAAGATCGTGAACTTCCAGGACGAGCCGCCTGGTTCAGGCGAAATCTGAGCTCTTTCTCCACTCCCTCGTACGTAATTTCAAAAATATAGATCAGGGGGCTGAAGCCCTTCGCCTGCATTACCGCCGTGTACTCTCCGTTTGTCAGATGAACAACGAAGTGGCCGTGCGAGTCGGATTGCGTGGAAGCCATCGGACTCTTGCCGCCCGATCCGCTGCGGAAAATATCGATTTTCACCCCGTGCATTCGCTTCCCCGAGGGATCCTCCACGACTCCCCGGTAAAACCAGATACGCTCGCGTACGATGCTCTTTTCCGCTTCCGCGATCTGCTCCTCGAGCGTACCGGGTGCGGGTGACTTTGGAACGACCGCCTGGCCCGGCTCCATGAGCGCGGTTCGCGAATTTCCGAAAGTGCGTGCGATAACCACGCCCTCACTGCACGGATTGGCAGCCGCCAGACTCGTCAGGCCGAAAGCTGTTATCGCCACGGCAGGATAGTTCATCTGCGGGAACTCCCGGGACTTGCGAATTCCTTCATCAGGTCGGTGAACTGCGTGAACAGGTAATGGGAATCGTGCGGGCCGGGCGAGGCTTCGGGATGGTATTGCACGCTGAACAGCGGCAGATTTTTGTGACGCATGCCTTCGTTGGTGTGGTCGTTCAGGTTGATATGGGTGATTTCGACGTCGCT
>Ga0210406_10003580_pt1 | contig 16945 bp, 18 predicted proteins | sample IncBWC30MmetaG_FD_155454 | JGI IMG/M metagenome (GOLD analysis project Ga0210406, IMG submission 155454) | Forest soil microbial communities from Barre Woods Harvard Forest LTER site, Petersham, Massachusetts, United States - Inc-BW-C-30-M | ecosystem: Environmental > Terrestrial > Soil >... | reverse complement strand
GCAGGTTTCCTTCAAGTATGTGGCGACTTCCTTGAAGCGCTCGGAAGTGAACGGAGCCGGCTCGAGGAGCAGCAGGGCGAGATGGCGGACGACGTCACGGGCGGCGTAACGCGAGATGGCGGCTTGGCCGTCGGGCGATTGCAGGATTCGGGCGGCGTCGTAGTGGAAGACGGGATGAAGGAGATTGGCGAGGGCCGCGCGGTCTTCGGCGTAGTGGCCGAGGAGTTGGGCGGCGCGCCCGGCCCAGGCGAGGTGCTCGGGAGTGGGAGTGGTGGTTAGCCAGTCGTTTTCCTGGAGAAGAGTGATGATGTCGGTTGCGGAATAGGGATTTGGGTGCGGGGGATGTTCTGCGAGGTAATCGTTGAGGGGCATGGGGAGAGTTTAGCGCATTCGAAGCTGCCCGCCGGGGACGGCGACCGCTACATATGCAAAAACAAACTAAGCGGGGCCACCTGAAGGTGGCCGCTACTGGGAGACGGTGGCGATTACTTGGGCGGCGATGGCTTCCCCGCGCCCTACCGCGTCTACGCCTTCGTTGGTTTTCGCTTTGAGGTGAATTTTTTCGGCGGGCACGCGAAGGGCTTTGGCGATCGCTTCGCGCATTTTGGGGAAGTGCGGGCCTAGCTTGGGGCGCTCGAGGATGACCACGGCGTCGACATAGTCGATCACGAAATGTTTTTCGTCCAGCAACTTGCGGGCGTGTTCGAGAAATTGCAGGCTGTTGGCGCCCTTCCACTTCGGGTCGGTGTCGGGAAAATGCGTGCCGATGTCGCCCAATCCCGCCGCGCCCAGGAGCGCGTCGCAGAGCGCGTGGGCGACTACGTCACCGTCGGAATGTCCTACCGGCCCTTTGTCGAACGGGATTTCGATGCCGCCGACGATGAGCTTGCGCCCTTCGGCGAGGCGGTGCAGGTCGTAGCCGATGCCGCAGCGGACGCTCATGTCTTTTTCTGCTCGAGCTGTATATAGAAGCGGGCGAGCTCCATGTCGGCGGGCTTGGTGATTTTGATGTTGCGCTCGGAACCCTGGATGACGTGGACGTCGTAGCCGAGGCGCTCGACGAGGCCGGCTTCGTCGGAGGCGCTGACGCCGTCGGCTTCGGCGCGAGCGAAGGCTTCTTTCAGAAGTCGCGTTTCAAAAACTTGAGGAGTCTGCGCGAGCACAATGCGTTCGCGGGGAACTGTGTTGGTGATCAGCGCGACGTCTTCCGGGAGGCTGGCGCGTTTTACTTCTTTCACCGTGTCCATCGCGGGAATGCCCACGATGGCGGCTTTGCAGCGGCGGGCCTCTTCGATCACGCGGGCGATGTGTTCGACGGAAACGAAGGGGCGAACGGCGTCGTGGACCAGGACGAGTTCGGTATCGTCTGAAACGAGTTTCAGGGCGCAGGCCACGGACTCCTGCCGGGAGTCTCCGCCCTTAATCACGCGCACCGATTGCTTGAATTTTTCCTGGCGGAGGCGCGTTTCGAGCTTTTCGATGCCGTCCTGGCGGGTGGCAACGATGATTTGGGTGATCAGCGGGCAGGAGGCGATGCGGCGGACACTGAGAATAGCGATGGGCACGCCGTCGAGTTCCAGAAACTGCTTTGGCGTCTCGGCGCCCATGCGCGTGCCGAGACCTGCGGCAGGAAGGATGGCTGTAATTTGACCCATAGCGTGACAGCAGACCGGCTGAAGCGACACCTTGCGGGCCCAAGCGCGGGATGCAGAAGGGAGAGTGTACCGCAAGAGAGGGGTGGAAGAAAAATGGTGGGAGGGTGGAAGCAGCTGGTTTCAGAGGGGAAAGGAAGGAGTACCTGCATCTGGAAAAAGAGGATTTGGCGCTGGATGCGGGGACGTGAGGTTGGCGAGATCCCCGGAACGTTCAGGAATCAGGTGAGTGGGTTGCGGTTGGGGTCCAGGCCGGTGTGGGTGGTGCTAGATATTGAGTTTGGAGTTAGAGATTACGCTGTAAAAGCGGAAGCTGCGCTTCCGCACTCAAAAGGGGCCCTACACGGCGTCGGTGTCGGGGTAGGGATTGACGGCGGGCTGGTCGATTGGGGCGGAGGGTTCGGGACGCGGGCGTAGCGTGTGGCCGTTGCCGCCGATGGCGGATTCGGCGGCGGTGGCCCCAGCAGCAACGGCGGCGCGGACGGAGCCGGAGTCGGTGCGTTCGTCGAGGCGGCCGAAAATCATCTTGCCGGCGGGCGTCTGGTGGACGGAAGTAACGAGGATCTCCACGGTGCGATTGATCAGACGGCGTGCGCCGTCCACGACGACCATGGTGCCGTCATCGAGATACGCCACACCCTGGGTGGGTTCCTTCCCTTCCCGCAGAATAAGGACGCGCATGGACTCGCCAGGCAGCACGGCGGGCTTCAGAGCGTTGGCCAGCTCGTTGATATTCAGTACGGGGATATTCTGGACGCGCGCCACCTTGTTGAGGTTGTAATCGTTGGTGACAATTTTGGAGCCGGTGCGCCGCGCCAGTTCAACGAGCTTCTGGTCCACGCCGGGTGTGCCGGAGACATCATCGTCCAGCACACGAATCTCAAGGCCGGGCATTTTCTGCATGCGCTGCAGGACTTCCAGGCCACGGCGGCCGCGCTGGCGCTTTAGGGAATCGGAAGAATCGGCAACCATTTGCAGTTCGTGAAGAACGAAGCGCGGCAGGCCCAGGCACCCGTCCAGAAAATGAGTTTCGCAAATGTCGGCGATGCGGCCGTCGATGAGGACGCTGGTGTCCACGAGCTTCATCAGCGCCGTGGGGGCGGCAGGCACGGCGACATTCACTTGGGCAGGTAACGGGATGTGGCGCATATCGGGCCCTCGCCGCGTGCCGATCGCGAGGCCAAGGTAGCCGAGCGAGAGTAGTGAGGCGAATTCGACGAAGGACTTGGTGGGTTCGGGTTCCGAGGTGCGGGAAACAACGAGGGTGATCAGGAGGGACGCGAGCAGGCCCAGGACGGTGCCGATCGCGCCTCCCACAAGGCCGCTGATCTCCGCGTGGCGAAGTCTTAATTCGGCGAGGAGAATCACCATGGCGATGAAGAAGCCGAGGCCCGCGGCAGGAAGCCCGTGGAAATTAAAGGGACGCAGAGCGAAGCAGAGACCGACTGACGAGCCGACCAGAGCAAACCGGATCACCCAGAAATCCCAGTCTTGGCCGCGTAATCCGCGCAACTTTGAACTATGCAACGAAGACTCCGAAAGAGGACTGCCGGCTGGCCTGGACCCTGGACCGTTCATAGGACCTCACGGTACGGCATACGATAAACCGCTCCGTGGAGCATGGGAGCAAAGAAGGCAACCAGACGAAAGAGCCCTTCCTGCCGGAGCAGGTCACGTGAAGGACTGTATACTCTTGAATTAGCGTTACGTCAAGTCCGAGTAAGAAATAGCCGAAATGCAGGATTCAGGGGAGATAGAAACGCGGGACGCGCTGGCTGACGCCGCTGATTAAATCGGACGTGACCGTGCCGATGCTGCGGGCCACTACGTTGGCGGGATAGACGTTGTTGCCATCGGTGCCGTATAGCGTGGCGACGTCGCCAACCGCTGCGTCGAGAACGTCGGTGACGTCGAGCATGACCACATCCATCGAGACGATGCCGATGATCGGGGCGGCGTGGCCGCGAATGTAGAGGACGCCGCAATTGCCGAGCGAGCGGTGAACGCCGTCGGCATAACCGGCGGAGAGAACGGCGATGCGCGACGGGCGCTGAGCAATCCAGGTGGCGTCGTAGCCCACGGCTTCGCCGGGGGCGATCGAACGGACACTCATCAGGCGGGCGCGGAGACTCATCACCGGGCGCAGGGGCAATTTGGTTTCGAATTCCTTGCGGCGTTCCGGGGGATCGAAGCCAGGATGATAGCCATAGAGAATCGCGCCTGGGCGCACCATGTCCGCCCAGGTTTCGGGGCGTGCGGCGATGGCGGCACTGTTGGCGATGTGGAGGATGCCGGGATCCGCGCCGAGAGAGCGGAGGCGTTCGACAGTGGAGTAAAAGCGGTCGAGTTGCTGCTTGGTCTGATGGCCGAGTTCGGTGTCGGTTAAAACTTCCGAAGAGGCGAGATGCGTGAAGGTGCCGGCCAGGCTCACGTGCTTGCACTTGGCGAGTTGGCGCGCGAAGCAATCGGCGTCTTTCGGCACGATGCCGAGGCGGTTCATGCCGGTATCAATTTTGAGCTGCACCGGAACATTTTTTTTACGCAGCTTTGCGGCGGCGGCTTCGAATGCCAGAAGTTGCTCGCAGCGATGAATCGCCGGCGTCAAATTGTGTTGAAGAAGATTTTTTTCTTCGCCGGGCCAGAACCCTCCGAGCACGAGAATCGGCGTGCGAACGCCGGCCTTGCGGATTTCGATGCCTTCGCCGGCGGAGGCTACTCCGAACCAATCCGAGCCGGCTTTTTCGAGAGCCTTGGCGACTTGCGCGCCGCCGTGCCCGTAGCCGTTGCCCTTCACGATCGAGAGAACTTTTCGCGGCGTCTTGCGCTTTTCGGCGGCGGGGTTCACGTAGTCGCGAATCGCGCGAAGATTTCCGGTGAGCGCGGAGAGAGAAACATCGGCCCAAACGGGACGGCCGATGAAATCGGGGGAACTCTGATTTTTCTTGCTGCGGGTCATGAATATTCCTGAAAGAACTAGTGTACGGCATTCAAGCGCAACGGGAAAAACCGGGATGAGGCGCCGCGAGCGAGAATGACAACACCAGGAAGGGGAGCAATCCTGAGGCCATGAAGAAAAGGGGTAAAGCGCAACTGGGAGACTCTGTAAGCTACTGAACAGGAAGCAAATACGAATAGAAAAAAGAAGGGACGAGGAGAGGAATCAGGAGAGGGTGTGGCAGGCGAGACGCAGTGTGTCAGGGAGCCATTTGCGTGGAGATCCACCAGGTGTTGCCGCAGGGGTCCTTGACGCCGCCTCGGAGGTCGGGGTCGCCTGGTTTGTGGACGGGTTCCTGAACAGAAGCACCACCGGCAGTCAGGGCCTTTTTGTAGGTCGCTTGCGCGTCCGGCACGTAGACGTGGAGCCAGACTGGGAAGGCCGGATAGGCGCCACCTGCGTCGGCGATCATCACGACGGTGTCGTCAATGCGAACTTCTGCGTGCATGATCTTGCCATCGGGGGCGTCGAAGCGGCGAAGGGGTGCGGCGTTGAAGGCTTTTTTCAGGAAATCGATAACGCGCTGCGCGTTCTCCGCGACGATGTAGACAGAAACGGAATTGTAGCCTTCGGGTTTCCAGGTTTTGGCCATTGGGGACCTCCGTGGCTTCCTTGGTGCGCGGATAACTTACTTTAACGGAATTCGCGCCAGGCTGAAGCCCGCCGCTACTGTTCGTCGGGGCCGGAGAATTGGGAAAAGGCGTCGGGGGCGGCTTCCTCGAAACGCGTGAGGCGGCTGCGGAAGACGAATTTTACCTTGTCAGTGGGGCCGTTGCGCTGTTTGGCGATGAGGATGTCGGCCATGTCTCGCTCCTCGGGCGTGGCATTCAAATTAAAAAAGTTGGGGCGGTAGATGAACATGACCACGTCGGCGTCCTGTTCGATGGCCCCGGATTCGCGGAGGTCGGAGAGTTGCGGGCCCCGCTCTTCGCGTTCCGGGGCGCGCGTAAGCTGGCTGAGGACGAGGACGGGGATTTGCAATTCCTTGGCGAGGCCCTTGAGGCCGCGGGAGATGCTGGCAACTTCTTCCTGGCGGGAGCTGAAGCGGCCGCGAGCGGTGATGAGCTGGAGATAGTCGACGACGACGAGCGAGAGGCCCTTATCGCGCTTGAGACGGCGGGCTTTGGCGCCGATTTCCAGCACGCTGGTGGAACCCGCGTCGTCCACCCAGAGCGGCGCGGAGGAAATGGTGCCGAGGGCTTCGGTCATGCGGCGCCAGTCCTCACGGCTGAGGTGGCCGGAGCGGAATTTGTGCGCGTCCACCTGGGCCACGGAAGCAACCAGGCGCTGAAGCAGGGACTCCTTGGACATTTCTAGGCTGAAGAGCGCGCAGGGGAGACCGCCGCGGATCGAAATGTTTTCCGCGAGGTTCAGCGCGAGCGCGGTTTTTCCCTGCGAAGGGCGGGCGGCGAGGATGATGAGTTCCGAGGGCTGCAGGCCGGAGAGCAGCTTGTCGAGTTCGCCGTAACCGGTGGAGATGCCGGTGACGCTTTTGCCTTCGCGGAAGATTTTTTCCAGGCGTTCGAAATTGTCGCGGACGATGTCTTTGACCGGGATGAGGCCGGCTTTGACGCGGTCCTCGGCGATCGCGAAGATGCTGGACTCAGCGTTATCGAGGATGGCGTCGGCGCCGTCTTCGCCTTCGAAGGCGCGCTGCTGGATGTTGTGCGTGGCGTGGATCAGGTTGCGCAACATGGCCTTTTCTTTGACGATGCGCGCGTAGTGCTCGACGTTGGTGACGCGGGGCATGCCATCGACGAGCGAGGCGAGATAGGGAGCGCCGCCAGAGGAATCGAGTTCGCTGCGGCGGTGCAGTTCTTCGGTGAGGGTGACGAGATCAATGGCCTGCTGGGCTTCGCCGAGCGCGATCATGCGGGTGAAGATGTTGCGGTGCTGGGGAATGAAGAAGTCGTCGGGCTTCAGCGCTTCGATGGCGGCGTTGAGGGCGTTGTTATCGAAGAGGATGGCGCCGAGGATAGAACGCTCCGCGTCGAGGTTGGAGGGGAGGGGGCGTTCGAGAGTGGAATCAGCGGGCATAGGGACAGACATACCTTTCGTTATATGTTCGCTTTTCCTTCGCTATAGGTATCATGACTACCGCGGGAAGGCAAGTGAAGATTTTTGGCTCCGACGAACGACCCCTGCGCCGAAGTTCTGAGACGCAGTGTGCGCGCAACGCGAGCGCGCGTCAATTGGAGTGCCTGTGAATCGTGAGGATAATGTCGGAAAACTTTTCTGCCGAAAAAGAGTGCGACGGAACTCAAGAAATTGGGGCACGCAGTGTCGTTTGAGAGGAGCAGTTGCATTGGTCAAAAGCGGCAGCGTTGCTGCCGCACTCCAAAAAAGAGGGGCACGCTGGAGCGTGCCCCGGGAATGCGCAAGGTTGAACGCCGCTGTTAGACTTCTTTTTCGACGTGGACTTTGATTTCGGCGATTACGTCGCGGAACACCTTGATGGTGACCGGGAATTCGCCGATGGTCTTGATGGGATCGGCGAGTTGCACCTGACGCTTGTCCACTTCGAAGTTTTGCGCCTTGAGGGCTTCGGCGATGTCGCCGGTGGTGACGGAGCCGAACATCTGGTCGTTCTCGCCGGTCTTGCGATGGAATTTGACGGAGACACCGCTGAGCAACTCAGCCTGCTTCTTCGCGGCATCGAGTTCCGTGGCGGTTTTCTTGGCCAGGGAGCCGCGAATGCGCTCGAGGGCCTTCATGTTGCCCGCCGTGGCTTCGATGCCGATTTTGTTGGGCAGCAGGAAATTGCGGGCGTAGCCGGACTTGACGGTGACGACATCGCCGCGGTGGCCGAGTTTTTCTACGTCTTCTTGAAGAATGATCTGCATGACTCGCTCCTGAGAATTTCGGAAAACCTTTTGCTTCAAAATTTGGCGGCCTGATGGTTCGCTTCGCTCACCACGAGAGGTCGCCGCTACATCGGGTGTCTTAAGAGGGCCGGGCGAGCCCGGCCCCTACAAACTTTTGCTTCTTGGGCCGCACAGGCTAAAGCCTATGCTACCGGGGCCTTCGGCGCTTCGACGGCGCGAGGCGCTGACGCCCCTGCGGCGCTGCCGGCGAACGGCAGCAGGGCGATGTTGCGGGCGCGCTTGATGGCTACGCCGAGCCAGCGCTGGTGACGCGCGCAGACGCCGGTCATCCGGCGCGGGAGAATCTTGCCGCGCTCCTGCACGAACTGCGAAAGAATGTCGGCGCGCTTGTAGTCGATGAAGTCCATCTTCTCGACACAGAACTTGCAGACTTTCTTTTTGCGGAAATACTGGCGCTTGCCGCGGCGCGGGCCGCCGGGACCTCCACCGGGACCTCCGGGGCCGCCTTCACGGCGCCCTCCGCCCGGACCACCTTCGCGGCGCGGACCGGAATGCGAGTGTCCACCCTCACGGCGAGGGGGAGCGCCGCCTTCGCTGCGGTGCGCGGGAGCTGCGGGGGCGGCTGGGGCTGCGGGGGCATTGCCGCCTTCCGCGGCTGCTGGCGCCGGGGGAGGTGTGGCTTGCACTGGTTTCTGTTCCTCTGACATAACTTCCTACCTTTCCAATGTGGCAAATCAAAATTCGCTTCAGAACGCGGGCCGGGCTCAAGTCCGGCCACTACTTCAGAAAACGTGGCGACCTGAAGGTCGCCGCTACAACTGCTAGGCGGCGCCGGCGGATTGTTCGGCGGCGGGAACCGGCGGTTGCGTGACGCGGCGCGGACGACGGGCGGCACGCTGCTCGCGTTTGTGCGAAAGCTTCTTCTGGCGCTTCAGCTCTTCGTCCAGGCGCACGGTCTGATACTTGATGATCGAGTCCTGCACGCCGAGGCGCCTTTCGATTTCGTGAACGAGTTCGCCGTGATTCGTGCGCACCTGCTGGTAGACGTAAATGCCTTCGCGGTGCTTGGCGACCTTGTAGGCCAGCTTGCGCGTGCCCCAGTGCTCGGTCTTTTCGATCTTGCCGCCCTTTTCCGCGACGGCATGCTCGATGGTGGTAATGACCTTCTTGATTTCGTCTTCCGGCGTTGCCGGGCGAGCGATGAAAATCAGATCGTACAAACGTTCTTCCATGATGACCTCGTTTCTTCCTGTTCCGAGCGGTTGGCCCGGGAAAATCGTTAGGAGCCTTGCTCACCGTTTCGGGTGAGATCCTTCGCCCATCCTTGTCGGATGCGCTCAGGATGATAATTACAAAGTTTCCTCGGCCGGCGGTACGCGCCGGTTGTGCTTGTTCATGGCGGCGGCGATTCCCTGCGTCAGAATCATTTCCACCGCGTCGCCCGCCGCGGCCACCATTTCACTGGCCACTTCCAGATCGGCTTTCTTCATCGGCCGCAAAACATAGGCCGCGAGATCGCTGACCGGATGATCGGGCCCGCAACCGAGCCGCAGCCTCGAAAACTCCTGCGTGCCCACGACGCTGGTGACGGATTTCGCGCCGTTGTGCGTTCCCGGGCTGCCGCTTTCGCCGATGCGAATCATGCCCCACGGCAGATCGCGCTCGTCCCAGATCGCCAGCAAATCCGCGGGGCCCAGTTCGTACTTTTCCAGCAGGTCGCGAACGCTGATCCCGCTGAGATTCATGTACGTCTGCGGCTTGGCCAGGATCACTTCTTCCCCGGCCACTTTCCCAAGCCCAACCAGGGCCTTGCCTTCGGGCCGCTCGACGCGGATGGAAGCGCGATTCGCGATTTCATCCACGGCGAGAAAACCAAGATTATGCGGCGTCCACTGATACTCCGGGCCAGGATTGCCAAGGCCGACAATGAGCCGCATGATGTATGGCGCGTGGCGAGCGGAAAAGAACTACTTCTTCTTTTCCTGCTTCTCGACAGGCTTCGCGCCTTCCTCGCCTTCCTCGCCCTCGACTTCCTTCTTGCCCTTCTTGATGACTTCGGGCTCGGCCGGAGCGACGGCAACCGCGGCTTCGACCGGCTTCTCTTCCTCGGCACGCAAGGTGACGACGTGAGAGAGAACCGTTTGCGGGTCGGTGACCAGCTTGAGCTTTTTGGTGTCGAGCGGAAGTTCGCCGGCGCGCAGACTTTGGTTCAACGCGAGGCCGCTGACGTCCACCTTGAATTCGGTGGGGATGTCCGCGGGCAAGCACTCGACTTCGACTTCGCGGGTGACGACTTCGTAGACGCCGCCCTGCACCTTCACGCCGGAAGGCTCGCCAAAAGTGTGCACAGGAACCTTCACCTTCATGCGAACGTCCATGGCGATACGGAGCAGGTCCACGTGGAGCAGGTTGCCGGAGACGGGATCCACCTGCCAGTCTTTCACGATCGCGGGTTCCTGCTTGCCGCCGAGGTCCACCTGGAACAACGTGTTGTGGCCGGATTCGGAGCGGAGAATCGCGGTAACCTGCTTGGTGTTCACGGCGAGTGAGAGCACTTCGCCCCGGCCGCCGTACAGCGTGGCGGGAACCTTTCCGGAAACGCGCAAACGCCGCGCTTCGTTCTTGCCCCGTGTAGCGCGGGGCGCGCCTTCAACAATGATTTGAGCCATAGCTTCTTTCCCTTCCTGGAATCACTTCCGGCGAAACTGCGCGCCGGAGAATCTCAAATAAACAGCTCGCTGATCGAGGTTTCCTCGTGAATCGAACGAATGCCGCGGGCGAGCAGTTCCGCGACACTCAAAATCTTGATTTTCTTAATGCCCTTGGCGGCTTCGCAAAGCGGCACAGAATCCGTGGCCACCACTTCGGTGATTTTGGATTTCACGATGCGTTCGACAGCCGGCCCGGAAAACACGGCATGGGTGCAGGCAGCGAAGACCTGGGTGGCGCCTTCGCGGATCAGCGCGTCGGCGGTTTTCACCAGCGTGCCCGCGGTGTCAATGATGTCGTCCACGATCAAGGTGCTGCGGCCCTTGACGTCGCCGATGAGGTTCATCACTTCGGTCACGTCCATGTCCACGCGGCGCTTGTCCACGATGGCCAGCGGCGCATCGAGTTTTTTCGCGAAGGCGCGGGCACGCTCCACTCCGCCGGCGTCAGGAGAGACGACGGTGAGGTTCGGCAGCTTCATGTTGCGGAAATACTCGACCAATACAGGCGAGCCGTACAAGTGATCCACCGGAACGTCGAAATAGCCCTGAATCTGCGGGGCGTGCAAATCGAGCGTCAAAGCGCGGCTGGCACCGGCGGTTTCGAGAAGGTCCGCGACCAGCTTGGCGGATATCGGAACGCGCGGCTTGTCTTTGCGGTCCTGCCGCGCATAGCAGTAATACGGGAGCACGGCGGTGATGCGCCAGGCGGAAGCGCGCTTGAACGCGTCGATCATGAGCAGCAACTCAAGCAGGTGGCTGTCCACCGGGAACGAGCACGGCTGCACGACAAAGACATCGGCGCCGCGCACATTTTCGAGAATCTGAAAATAAATTTCACCATCGCTGAAACGATCGAGTTTGGCTTGCCCCAGCGGCACGTCCAAATGCCCGCAGATGGCTTTAGCCAGAACCGGATTGGCCGTACCGGTAAAGATTTTGAATCGCTCGTCGTTCACTCGCTTCTCTCTGTGATCGCCGCTCTGCGGCGACACACTTGCCCGGAGAAAAAGGAACCATGCATGAAAATGAAAAGCTTTCAGAGTACGGAGAGACGCTGAGGATCAACCGACAATCGCGCTTTTCAGCAACCGCGCATACCTGCTCCGCGAAATTGTTTCGCAGACGAAGGCCTGATCGTGCGGAAACCCGACAGCAGCTCGGCGCGCCTTAGCTGGGCTCGGGAAAACTCCAAACACCGCCGAACCGCTACCCGCCAGCAAGGCTTCTGAAGCTCCCCCATGGAGCAGATCCCGCTTGATCTTGCCAAGGCGGGGATGGCGCCGGAAAACTGCCGCTTCGAAATCATTCGAAAGGGAGCCTTCCTGCGCGCTCCAACATAGAGCACAGAACCTAAATAGTTTATGGTTCGCGGCGGATTTTGTCAACGAAGCCAATTCCGGGGCATGCAGCCAGCGGTAGGCGTCGGGAGTGGGCACATGAATGTCGTTCGGCGAGACAATCAGAAGTGTCCGCCGCGGGGCGTCCGGCAGGGGATAGATTTCCTCACCCTTGCTGATGCCCAGGGCCGTTCCGCCAAAGAGGAAAAACGGGACGTCTGCGCCGAGACTGGCGGCAATGTCCAAAAGCCGCGGTGTTTCGAACTTTTGACGCGCGAATTGCAGATAGCCGAGGAGTGCCGCCGCCGCGTCGCTGGAGCCGCCGCCCAGGCCGCGTCCCGCGGGAATTTTCTTTTGCAGGGTGATTTCGACGGCGGGGCGAACGCGGGCTTCGCGGCGGAGTGCATCCACGGCGCGGTAGACCAGATTTTTTTCGATCTCTTCCTTCGCGAGGGTTTCGTTGCCCCGAATCTGCAGGGATATGCCGGGGCGGCGCGAGGCACGAAATTCTAATGTGTCATGCAGCCCTACGGCCTGAAAAATCGTGCGCAGTTCATGGTAGCCGTCGGCGCGCTTCCCCAGCACTTCCAGACGCAAGTTGACCTTGGCGTACGCCGGAATTCGGATTGTTCGCATTCACTGACTCAGGGTTTGGCATCGGCAGGAGGAGTTTTCTGCGCGACGCGATGCTTGTTCTGGCTGAGCTTTTTCTCCACTTCCGCGACTTTATCTTCTTCGAGGTCGGCTGGCAAGGAGCGGCGCCATTCGTTCAGAGATTTTTCCCATTCGACGACGGCAAGCTCCATGCGGCCTTGCTTTGCCAGGACGTCACCCAGGTGTTCGCGGATTGTGGGATCGTGCGATTCGCGTTCGACGGCTTTGCGCATGGTGAGTTCCGCCTGGTCGAGCTTGTTCTGCTTGTAGTAGGCCCAGCCGAGGCTGTCGAGAAATGCGCCGTTGTAAGGCTCCAGGTCGATGGCACGCTGGATGAGGTCCACGGCCTCGTCGAGGCGGATTCCGCGGTCGGCCAGCATGTAGCCGTAGTAGTTCAGGACCATGGAGTTTTTCGGATTGACTTCGATGACTTTCTTGAATTGCACTTCGGCTTTGTCGTACTGCTTCTGGCGCTCGAAGATGGCGCCCAAAATCAGCCAGGCGAGCTCGTTATCGGCGGGCTGGGCGGCGAGGGCTTCGGCCTTGCGCGCGGCGGCCTCGGCTTCCGTGAACCGGTGGCTGCGCTCGTAAATTTGGGCATAGTTCAAATAGGTTTCGCGATCGCCGGCGCCGCCTTTCAAGCCGACCTGCAGCAGCTTGATGGCTTCGTCCGGCTGTTGCGCTTCGCCGAGCATCATGGCGAGGCTGCTGCGGATCGAGGCATCATCCGGATACTTGGCCAGCGCTTCCTTGCCTGCTTGCAGAGCTTTCGGAAGGTCGCGAGCCTGGCGATAGGTGTCCATGACCAGCAGGCGCGAGCGGCGGTCTTCTTCGTCGCCGAGATGACCGAGTTCCTGGAAGGTGTAAATCGCGGCCTGGAAATTCTGCGTGTCGCGATAGAGCATGCCAAGCTGCTGGTAGAGGATGGCCAGCGAGCGCCGGCGCGACGGAAGAACTTTGGATTGGGCCTTTACGCCGGTGACCGCATCGGAGAGCACGCGAATGGCATCTTCGAAGCGTCCTTGCGATTCGTAAATCATGGCCTCGTTGTACATCACCTCGAGGCTGCCGGGCGCGTACTGGCGCGCCTTGACCAGATTTTCCTCGGCTTTATCGAGCTGGTGAAGTTCGCGATAAATTTGCGCGATGCGGAGGTAGGTGTCCGCATCGTCGGGCAGCATGTCGGAAAGCTTCTGGTAGACGGTCAGCGCCTCGGGGTACTTCTCTTCGGAGAGCAGGGTTTGCGCCAACCCGCGAATGTGGTTGAGTTCCGAGGGGTCCAGATCCATGGCCTTGCGATAGGCCGCCTCGGCCTTCGCGAAATCGTGCGTCTGTGTATAGGCGTCGCCGAGGTGATCGTAGAGCGTGGCTGATGGCGAGCGATCAATCATGCCATTCAGCAAAGAGATGGCCTCTTCGGCTTTGTTCTGGTCGAGGAGTAATTGGGTGAGTTGCTCCACGCCGGCATCGTTTTCGGGATCTTCTTTCAACAAATCGCGCAGGACGCCTTCGGCTTTTTCCGGTTCGTTGTGCAGGCGATAGAGTCGCGCGAGCCAGATGGTGACTTCCTGGTCCGAAGGATCGAGGCGGTGAACGGCGGCGTATTCCTGGATCGCTTTGACGATGGTTTCGGATTGGATATTGGAGCCATTGATGTCGCCGAGGCTGCGCAAATAGACGAGGGCCAATAGACGGTGCGTCGGAAGATCATCGGGATTGCGTTTCAGGACTTCGTTGGCTTCCGCGACCGCTTCGTGGACACGCTGGGCCTTCCAATACATTTCCGCGAGGCGTTCGCCGATGATGGGCGATAGTGGATCAACGGCGTAAGCCTTTTTGTAGGACTCGATCGCGCGAGTGGCATATTCACCGGCGCCGGTCTGCTCGTATTGCTGCTCGAAGATGTGGCCCATGGTGAAGTTGTAGTAGGCGTCGGCGCGAACGGGGTCCTTGCGCGTCGCGGAGGGCGGCGCGGAAGCGGTATCCTGGGCCAAAGCGGGTAGCGCCACGAGGGCGGCGCAGAAGAGAGGGAGGATCAAGCGATTTAGCGTCATAGAGTTCGTTTTTTCAGTATCCCATGCGGCGGAAACGCGGTCAAAAGCGAAAAGGAGGGCGTTTCGAAGAAAAGCAACGCACGGGAATAGGATGCACAGGGGTGGGGGAGGGTTTCTGGAAAAAAGGGATTGACAAGCTTCCGTATTTCCGCAACTATCGAAATATGAAGAAGGCCGACCCACTGCTGGTTACCCGCTGCGCCGACCGCTTTTCCGCCATTGGCGCGGAGCCGCGTCTGCAGATTGTACGTTTGCTGCTCTCGGCGCACCCAACGGGGATGGTGGCGGGGGAGATTCAGGAAGAGCTGGGGATTCCGGCCTCGACGCTCTCGCATCATCTGGAGAAATTGCGCCAGGTTGGATTGGTGGACGTGCGGCGCGCAGGGACTTTTCTTTGGTACACGGCGAACACGGACGCGCTGCGCGAGGTGCTTGGGTTCCTGTATGAGGAGTGCTGCACGCGGAATCGCGCGGTGTCGACGGAAGATTTTGTGCAAATTGCGAAGTAGGAACGGAGAAAAACAATCATGGGCGACCCAAACATCCAGGAAGCGGTAAAGGAAAAGTACGGAGCGGCGGCGAAACAGGTTACCGAGGGGAAGACCGCTTGTTGCGGCGGCGGCGCGTCGTTGAGCGGCTGCGACCCGATTACTCGCAATTTGTATGGTGAGGCGGAGAAAGGCAGCCTGCCGGTGGAAGCGGTGGCCGCGTCGCTTGGTTGCGGGAATCCGACGGCGCTGGCGAAATTGCGGGCGGGCGAAGTGGTGCTGGATCTCGGCTCCGGCGGCGGCATTGATGTTTTGCTTTCCGCCAAGCGCGTGGGGCCTGCCGGCAAGGCGTATGGGTTGGACATGACCGACGAGATGCTGGCGCTGGCTCGGGAAAACCAGCGCAAGGCCGGGGTTCAAAATGTGGAGTTCCTGAAAGGGACGATTGAGAACATCCCTCTGCCGGACAATACGGTGGATGTGATCATTTCGAATTGCGTGATCAATCTTTCCGGCGACAAGGACCGCGTGCTGCGCGAAGCGTTTCGCGTGTTAAAGCCGGGAGGTCGGCTGGCGGTTTCGGACGTGGTGCTGCGCGGCGAAGTGCCGGCGGAAATACGGAAGAGCATGGAATTGTGGGTGGGTTGCATCGCCGGGGCGCTGCAGGAAACCGAGTACGTGGAAAAGCTGAATGCGGCGGGATTCGGCGCGATTGAAGTGGAGCCGACGCGGGTTTACCAGGTGGAAGAGGCGCGCGAATTTCTGGAAGCGGCGGGATTCGACGCGGAAAAAATTGGCCCGTTGGTTAAAGACAAGTTCATGAGCGCGTTCCTCCGGGCCAGCAAGCCGGCGCTGCAAGCGTGCGATTGCCCGCCAGGTTGCGTCGATCTTCCCTGCTGCAATTGAGGTTCCGGCCGTGAACAAGCCATTTAACATTCTCTTTCTGTGCACCGGCAATTCCTCGCGTTCCATTCTTGCGGAAGCCATTCTGAATCGTCGCGGCAAGCCCAATTTTCGTGCGTTCAGCGCGGGCAGTCACCCCGCCGGCCGTGTGCATCCTTACGCGCTGAAGCAACTGGAATCGGCGGGCCTCCCGGTCGAAGGATTGTGGAGCAAGAGTTGGGATGAATTCGCGAAGCCCGGCGCGCCGCAAATGAATTTTGTGTTTACGGTTTGCGATTCAGCGGCGGCGGAGGCCTGCCCGGTGTGGCCGGGGCAACCAATCGCCGCACACTGGGGAATTCCCGATCCCGGGAATCTTGGGAAAACGCCCGAGGAGCTTACGCGTGCGTTTCGGGACGCGTTTGTAACCCTGGGACGCCGGATTGATTTGTTTCTGAGCTTGCCGATGGAGAAGCTCGACTCCTTGGCCGTGAAAAAGGAAGTGGAGCGGATCGGTCGCCAATGAAACTTCTGGGCGGCTTTAGTGCAGGAAATGGCGCATGTTGGTGAAGACCATCGCCAGGCCGAGGCGGTCAGCAGTGGCGATCACTTCGGAGTCTTTCACCGAGCCTCCCGGCTGAATGATCGCGGTGGCGCCGGCTTTGGCGGCTTCTTCAACGCCGTCGGGGAACGGGAAAAAGGCGTCGGATGCGACGGCGGTGCCCTTCAGCGAGTTTTGCGCTTTCATTACGGCAATTTTCACGGAGTCGACGCGGCTCATTTGGCCGGCGCCCACGCCTAGTGTTGCGCGATCCTTCGCGAAGACGATGGCATTGGACTTCACGTGCTTGCAGATTTTCCAGGCGAATTTCAGGTCGGTGAGTTCGGCGGCGGCCGGCTCGCGCTTGGTGACGACTTTCAGTTCCTTGTCGTGCAGGTTGCCGAGGTCCGGCTGCTGGATCAACACGCCGCCGAGAATCCGCTTCATCTGTAATTCCTTGTCGTGATCGAGCCCGCCCTGCGGCAGATGCAGCAGGCGCAGATTTTTCTTGGCGGCAAAGATTTCCTGCGCGCGGTCAGCAAAGCCTGGGGCCACGATGCATTCGACGAAGAGCTTGGCCACTTCTTCCGCGGTCAGCGCGTCAACGATGTGGTTGAACGCGAGGACGCCACCGAATGCGGAAACCGGATCGCTGGCGAGCGCCTTGGTGTAGGCATCGAGGAGGGTGGACTGCTCGGCGGCGCCGCAGGGATTGTTGTGCTTGATGATGACGGCGGCGGGGCCTTCAAATTCGGCAACCAGGCTGCGGGCGGCTTCGAGGTCGACGTAATTGTTGTAGGAGAGTT
>Ga0210406_10003577_pt1 | contig 16951 bp, 18 predicted proteins | sample IncBWC30MmetaG_FD_155454 | JGI IMG/M metagenome (GOLD analysis project Ga0210406, IMG submission 155454) | Forest soil microbial communities from Barre Woods Harvard Forest LTER site, Petersham, Massachusetts, United States - Inc-BW-C-30-M | ecosystem: Environmental > Terrestrial > Soil >... | reverse complement strand
TTGACCCTAGCGCGATTTCAGCTCTGAACAAGTCCGGTACGCAATCAGCCTCACCCGCTAGTCCCAATGCCGCAGGTAAAGCACCTGGTGGTGGAGTTACCGGCGATCCAATGCAACACGTCGATGTCATGGCGCAGAAGGCAACCGAACGCCTCCAGCAGAACTATGGCGCACTCGCCCCGATCTATCTCGGGGCGCAGAGTCAGGTAGAGGCGTCTCGGCACCAGGCCCAGCTCCAGAGTGAGATCGACACTCTCAAGGATCAAGCGGCAGGTGGTGACGTCCGAGCCGCTGCTCGATTGGCATCCCTCGCGGGTCACGAGGTTACCGACTCAATGATCCGCAACATGGTTATCGGATCCAACATGAAACCAGAAGCGGTCCAGCAAGCGCTCGACGTTGCCCTTCATAACGAATCGGGGGCTGACAAAGCGACCAGGTTTGCCAATATGTCTAAAGACCTCCTCGCGAATAAGACGATCATGGATAAACTCGAAAACCCTCTTGATGCGTATAAGATTACGTCATCGATCGTTTATAGTGGGGCTATCCCTGAAGTAGGAATGAAACCTCATACACTCGACGAGTTGAAGTCTGAGGCCGATTACGAGCACCAGCTCGCGGACGATTACGGAACCCCATTCCCGATCAACCACATGATCGCGCGTGGACGATCCATGGGTCTCTCTATGTCCCAGATGCTCCCCGACAAAATGCTTGGGGTGTTCTCCAAAAACCTCCCTGGACAGAAAGCTGATGCAGCATCCAAACAAGCGGATGCGTCAATGCTCTCCGCTCAAGCCGAGATGAAGAAAGCCAATAACGAGCATTCCAAAATCGTTCGGACGCTTGAGCAGAAAGAATATGAACAGCTAAATGATCGTATCCGTCTCATGATTGATGCCGACAAAGCGAAGAAACCCTGGCCTGACGAAATCAGACAGGGTTATCTCGACCAGCTCGCTCGCGCTACCGGACTCATGCCTGATGAAGTTGAACACTGGTATAAGTGGAACACGGGCCACGAATATAAACAGGACCCCGCAAGTGACCTCGCCAAGGCGGCTGCCGGTGGCAAAGGCCCTAAATCTGCAGGTGAATCCCCATCTGCAAAGAAAGTCCCTTTCACCTACAAATCATTCCAAGAGATGATGAACGCTATCCCGCGCGGTTTACGCGAATTGAGCGATCCAGGTGGTGCCGAAAAACATAGAAAACAAGACCTAGAACGGATTCCAGGAAGTACCCGAGATCGAGGTCCGGCCTAATGCCGAATGGTACACAAATTAAGTCGTGGTCGGAGATCAGTAAAGACTTTGATCCCATGATGCCGGAAGACCTCTACAACGGCCTCCGACAGAAATACTTCACCGACTTTGTCGCACCGCGAGTGCCGAAAGGCAAGAGCGTTGAGGGAACCTGGGGTGAGTTCAAGAAGTTAACCGAACGACCGTCGCTCTTGACCGCCGGAGAAAAGCTCAAACTTCACGGTCAAGTTGCTGCTACAGCTGCAGCCGATGCGCTCCTCGCGCCGTTGAAAGGGCTCGATCCCACGTTTAAGAAATACCACGACCAGGTCCAACTCAGGGAAGTCGAGCTCGCCCGAATGGCTCACCGGGAAGGCATGAACACCAAGCCAGCTCAGGTCTTGGGATCATTCGCGGGTCAAGCGGTCGACTTCGCAATCCTGTCAGAAGCCCTCGGTCCTCTCGCTGCTGAAATCGGCACCGGAATGATGTCCAGCGCCAAGTCCGCCGAGATGGCAAGTCGCGTTATCCGAGGAGGACTCGCATTTGGTACCTACGATGCTCTCAGTGCTGATGATGGCAACCGTCTTATGTCCGGTCTCAAAGGTTTCGCAGTCGGTGCCGCCTTCGATCTTGCTCTCAGCGCCCCTGGTATGCTTATGGCTCGGGGGATGGTTGAAGACACGACTCGCAGTCTGGACGAGGTGGATCGCTTGGTCGCGGAAGCGAACTCGGGGAAACCGCGCTCGCACGCGTTGGATCAATCGCTTGCGGATAAAGCTAATCATGACGCCGAGACCAGTCGGCTCGAACTCCGACCGTCCAAGACCAGTTATCAATATACTCTAGGTTCTCGAGGTGCCCGTGTCCATGTCAAAGATATTAGCGGACAATCTATCCCATTTGATATTAGAACCGGACGAGAATACGAAACCTATCGACAAATCCGAGCCATTGTCGAACAAGGAGGTTCTGTCTCGCATTATGAACTCCATCCTGATGACGGACGAGCCCTTAACGAGTTCATCCGGATCCAAACCGCTGCTGAGGAGTCCAAATACCGCGGTACCGTCCTTCGAACGGCTCCAGGTCAAGCGGAAAAAGTTGCAGCGACGTCGGTTGCGGAAGGTATGCCTGCGACCGCGGTAAGTAAGGATACGGTGGAGGTAGCGTCGGTTCCGGTGCAGCATCCAATCCTGAATAAGCCTGAACAATCGGTCATCCCTCGGATGCCGGAACGTAGGCCGAGTGCGGTCGAGGTCGATCAAGCATTGGAGAAACGGAAGTCGTTTGATAGTAAGACACGGGAGTTCATCCGGTATCAATTCGATAAGGTATGGGATCCTGAAATTGAATACGAGGATAAACGTTCCGCGATGGTAATTCTCGGCCGTCACGCACCTGAGTTGCTCCCGGAATCTATGCGAGCGAAGATGCCACCAATGGATCCGACTGGGAAATTAATCCGCCAAGTCGCTGAAGCCCGGGTGCAGGAAGCTTCTCGGGCCGCATTGGGATCTGAAGTCAACATCGAACATATTGGCAAGAGTGGGAAAGGGAAAGCGGTTGTTACACTGAACACGAACTTATCCAATAACGAAGTCAGCCAGCTCCAAAACGCACTCGGGCCCGAGTTCGAGATCTACGTTCCAAAGTCAATCCGGGGGCGTACCCGTGCTGAAGAAGCCAGGATGAGGACGGATGAAGAAGTTAAAGCTATGCTCGACTTCCACAACATCAAGCCCGAAGAAGTCGATTTCGAAGCGGTTAGAGAAGGCGGAGAAGCCGAGCTCGTCCGCCAGTTAGAGGTTAAACGCCCGGAACTATATGGGAAGAAAACATCTACGCCAAAAGCCCAGGCAAGTCCGATCCTCGACCACATTCCGCCGAGCGAGCAGCGGTTGTATAAAACGGTTAAGGATGGGATTCGCGCAGGTGACGAAACCCATTCACAACTGCAAGACGCGGTTGACGCCGGAGGTCAATCCCGGTTCCTCGGGTCACCTGCGGGGAGGAAGTCGGTCGAAGTCCAGGTGAAGGAAGCTACATTGGACGGTCGGTTGATCGGATCAATTGAAGATGTTACTCCCGATCAAGTACTCCGTGTCGGTGCCGCGTTGCAAGCGAAGGGATGGAAAGTCCTTCCCATCCGCGGTTATGAACAAGGTAAATTCGAAATGCTATATTTCCGTGAAAAGGACATGGCACGAGTTGCCCCACTCATCCAGGACTATGACAATTTCGTCAGTCAGCAGGCTGGGCGTATCTTCAATAACGACGGGAAGCCAACCCAGGAAGTAGGTGAAGCCGCCCATGCCCGACTCGGACGTGCGTTCGGTATCGCGACGAAAGATCTGGAATCATTTCAATCACATAGAGTTGGCGGTGTCCGCCCGGCTCCCGAAGTCCAACAGAAACGTACGGAAATCGGTTCATCATCCAACAAGAAGATATGGCGAGGATGTACCCGGGCGCTGCAGGTCTCGCTCACCCTGATTTTGCCACATTTGCCAAGGATTTGGGGATTGATCTCCCTCCTTCGTTGAAAGGTGGAGATCCAATGGTGGTGTTGACGCCGGAGGTATCCAAACAAACCGTATGGCATGAGCGGCTTCACGTTAACGGAATGTACGCGGGGACGTACGATGACTTCCCCAACCTTGTATCCCCCGGTCACCAACAGACCGCGCTGGAACTCGCCCGCGGCCTCGCAGGAGCATTTGATGGCTATGCAAAAGTCGGAACCCGTCGTCTCATCGAAGAAGCCTTCACCCACGCAGCGGAAGCAGTTAGGTTCGGAGACAAAGGTTACCTTGAACACCTTGCTCGGTATGATCGCTCGGTTAATCACGTCATCGACTTTGTGTTCGATACAAGTAACAATCTACTCGAACGAACGTTCCGGCGTTCAGACACCGTCCCAATTCGCATTTTTCAAAGGACGTTGTGGGATCTTATGCGACGGTCCAGCAGAGAAATTAGTGAAGCTTTACGAGCAGGTGCTCGAGCAACAGGGGCTGGGATCGGCGGGTGGTACGACGCGGCCAAAGACGCATGGGTGTTGAAGGATACACCGATCAGTGAAATTCATTTCAAGGATATTCATGATTTGTGGGATCATGTAACAGATCGGGATAAGAATTTCATGGCACCTTCGGCTTCCCTCCGCGCTGAACTCGGTGGAGTACGCGGACCCCTCGCTCCAATCGGACGGGAACCAGACGGTCATCCATTGCCTCTCCCCGAACTTCCACCTGAAGGTAAATACGTCGGGATGTCGGCGGCATCCGCATTGTGGCGTCCGTTCTTCCCCTGGGTATCTACCCTGCACGAGTCGATAAACAACGTTTGGAAATCGAGTGGGAAATACCTCCCGTTATACGAAAAAGCCAAAGCGGTAGATGATCAATTCCGGGTTGGTGACGCTTGGTTGCAGAAGACGTATAGCGACGTTCACGATTTGATCTCCCCATTCAAAGGGAAGAAGATGCAGTCAGTGTTTGACTACCTGACCTATCCCGAAGCTGAACGAACTGGAAAGCTCTTAGAGAAATACGGTCTCACCCAGGCTGAAGGCATCCAAGCCCATAAAGCGTGGGAGTTCATGAAAACGTTTAGTGATGAAACCGGTATTAACCTGAAGCAGTACATGCTTGAATTCCACCCCAAACTGCGCGGATTCGGCTGGGCGCCTGAACGAGTATTCGGTCAAATGACTACACCGCAATCTGCGTCATTTTGGGATAAAATGATCCGTCATGAAGGTCGGTGGGACCCCCAAGACGCCCATCTCGGGCGGTTCCTCCACGTGATGGTTAGGGAAGGCATGGAGAAGAAGTTTACGGGGAAATCGCTCGACGAGTTCGAGAAGTTAATCGGGCGGAAGACGGCTGAGGGTACGTACGTCATTCCGCAATCGGTTCGGTGGCCACTCGATAACTACGCGAAGTACATGCGAGGGATCCCCGATACCTCCACCCAAGTGATCAACAAAACAATGGGGGAATTCTTCACCAAGGTTAACGAGCGAATCAAAGGTCTGAACGAAAAGCTCCCCGCCAACGCTCAGATCCCCGAGATGACATCCCCTCCCCGACAAGTCCTCCAACGCTTCATGCTCATGTCATACACAATGGGACTCGGCCTCCGCCCTGCCATCGCTATCCGTGACGCGATGCAAGCGTTCACTGGTGGCCTCACCGTCCTCGGCCCTACCCGATTCGCCAAAGCCTTCACATCGTTTATGTCCAACCCCCGTGCCGCGCTCGACCTTGCAGATAGCGCAGGAGCCCTCCTTAGGAAGAACAACATAGGAGAGCTCTATGGCGATATCATGCAAGAGGTCCCGCAATCAGGCCCCGGCTGGATGGACCGTATCACAAAGTGGTCGAACGCGCTACTGGCGCCATCTCGATGGGGGCATAACTTTGGCCGTGCAATTATGTTTCATGGTGAGTACACCGACGCTCTGGAAGGTATTAAATCGTACCGAGCGGGTCGTATCACGGTTGATCAACTTACTGAATCAACCACGTTATGGTTTATGGATCGGCCGGCTCAATCTAACCTTCTTCGATACGCAACAGATGCTCATGTACCTGTTGAGGACGCAGCTAAAAAGATCGCACTTGAAGCGGTTGACCTCACCCAATGGCCGTACCGCCGCGGAACTCAACCTACCCTCTTGCGGTATGGCGCTGGACGTATATTTGGCCAGTATGGCGTCTGGCCGGCGAACTATGCCGACTTCCTGTATCGAATCGGGAAGAAGTGGACAGAGCGCCCGCACATGGCGGCGAGGACGAGCGCGACGTGGGTCGCGGTCAACTACGCGTTAACCCACGCGATGGAGGCAGCTGGGGCGGATACATCGAAATGGTTCTGGCAATCACCAGCGGGATTTGCTGGTAGCCCACACTGGGACTTCATCCACGCGGTTATGGTTGCCCCCGAGAACACCGAGGAAGGCCACGCGGCGAGGAAGACGATTCTCGAGTATCCGTTGAACTTTGTCCCCGCGATGAGCGAGATGAAATCGGTCGCACGCGCGATCCAGGACGGAGGGGTTGACTCTTGGCCGCCCGATCAAGCATCTACCCTACGTGCGCTCGGGTTCAAACCTATCGATCAATCCGTCAAAGAACAGGATTGGCAGGATTTCGTAAAGACGCAGTTGGGTTACGAAAACGCAAGGAGGCGTCCGTGAAGAAGCTGTTGCTGTTATTGTTATTGCTACTCTGTTCAGAACCCGTATTCGCTCAAGGCACTCACACAGTTGCTCTCACATGGACTGCGTCAATCGATGGTGGGGTTGTCTCCGTCTATCGAGCGACTGGTGCGTGTTCACCCTCGTCAATATTCACTAAAGTTACATCCGGAGTTACCGGATTGACCTACACCGATACCGCTCTCACTCCTGGTACATATTGTTACCAGGTAACAACCGTTGTCAACAACGCCGAGAGCAACCCATCAAACCAGGTTACCGCGGTGATTCTTCCGGCACCACCGACGACCTTGGGAGCGGTTCCAAAGTGAACTAAATGATTGAATTGATTCTCATAGCGGTAGCAGTTTTGCAACTAGTTCAAATTCTACAAGGGAGGTCTATCGTGGCAGCAATCGATGACTTGACAACAGCGGTAACTAACCTCGAGGCGGCTTCAACAACGATCATTAACAAGATCAACCAGTTGAAGGCTACTCCGGGCGTTGATCCCGTTGCAGTAGAAACACTTGTTGGTCGCGTTAACACCGTGACCGCAAATCTCACAGCAGCAGCACAATAGGGAGGCAATATGGCAGCAACAGGAAGGGATACACCAGGAGAACGGGACAAACCGCATATGGACAATGTGATCACGCGGAGTGGGGAGGCATCCGATACACCGAAAGAGATCTGCAACGTAATCACGAAACCGGTCTCTCTCGGCCAGGTCGCGGGACAGAACGAACCCCACATCGCGAATGTGATCACTAACCCAGGACCGAACAAGTAAACGTGGCAATCGTCCACGGGAGGGTTACGCTATGGCTGGGAAGTACCTGTTAATCAGTGGAGGGGGGGACGGACTCGGTCTCGCCCTCCGGCTCAGGCTCGAAAACCAGGACAATCAGGTTGCGGTTTGGATCAGAGAAGGTCGTGCTAAGGACAACTACACCGGCCTTCTCTCCAAACCCGAGAAATGGAGTGACTTCCTCGATGGAGAAACTATTGTGCTGTTCGACAGCTCAGGTGGTGGCCGTACAGCGGACCGACTCCGCGCTCGAGGTCACTTTGTCTTTGCCGGGTCGACGTTCGCGGATCAACTCGAGCTCGATCGTCCTCTTGCTCTGGACTTCATGCAGCAAGCTGGGATTAAAACACCGGAGAGTAAGACTTTCAGGTCTTGGGAAAAAGCCAAGGAATATGTTAAAGGACATGATAATCGGCTCGTGTTCAAGGCCAGCGGTGACACAGGAAACCACCTCGGATCCTATGTTAGTTATGACTCGGGAGACCTCATCGAGATGCTTGACTACTTCGCTAGCGTCACGGCGGGGAAGGGGAAGCCAGAGTTCATCCTCCAAGACTTTGTAGAGGGGACTGAGATCAGTACGGAGGGATGGTTCAACGGAAGGGAGTTCATGTCCCCGTGGAATCATACGCTGGAGCGAAAGCAGTTGATGAATGATGGCCTGGGACCGAGTGGTGGTTGCGCGGGCAACGTTGTTTGGATCGAGAAGGAGGTCAATCATGTCATCGAGGAAGGTATTTCCCGAATGGCGCCTATCCTCGCTGAGCACCAGTATATTGGCCCGATCGACCTCAACAGTGTTGTTAACGACGAGGGTGTGTGGGGGCTCGAGTTTACCCCGAGGTTCGGTTACGACGCCCTCCCCGCGCTCCTCGAACTTGTCGATGGCGAGATTGGTCCGACGATTGCGTCAATGGCGAAGGGTGAATTTCCAACGTCGGTACCTCTTGTCAACCGGAAAGCGTCCGGGCTCCGGATCTCGATCCCACCCTACCCAAGCGAGCATTTCCATCCGGATGAAGGTATTCCAATTAGAGGACTGACACGCGATGATCGATCACACTTATACTTCTACGACGTCATGTTGGACGATTCCAATCACTTGGTCTCCACCCGCGCATTCGGTGCAATTGTTACTATCACTGGTATTGGTGACGGGATTGTTGATAGCTTTGACGGGCCTATGGAAATTGCGAAACGTGCGAAGATTCCTCAGAAACAATACCGGACCGATCTCGCCACCGTCTTCACCAAGGAATGGTGTAAGTTCGACAAACTCGTTAGAAAGGAGGACGTTAGTGTTGGAATTTCTCAGGCAGTGGGGGGATAAATTCCTCATGTGTGTGCTGTTTCTAACATGTCTATTCCTTGCTGTCTACGCGTTTGATATCAAGGACCCGGATTTACAATCAACAACGGTAGATCTCGCCAAGCAGATTCTTGCTGGGCTGTTAACCCTACTCGTTGCGCATAGAGTATCTCAACCGAATGGAGGAACAAATGGCAAAACGTCGAATGGCAATACCATTCCTAGTGTTGATCCTAACACTTCAGGGGTGCGCGGTCCAACGCAGTAAAGCTCCCCAGATCGACGCGAAGACAGCATTTGCGTTAAACCTGGAGAGTCAGGTTACCCAAGCGAATAAGGACTACACGACGTTCTTCACCGATGTAGGTAATTCCCAACGTGCTGGACTATTGACCGCCAGCGACGTTGCAGAATTGAATAAAATCGGTCATCACTTGAAGTCAACCATCGAGGAAGCGGATAGGTTAACCAAAGTTTACGCGACCTCGTATGACCAAGGGGCAGCGAGTACGATAGGGAATCTTCTCTCGCAGATTGCAAGTGATTTAGTGACTCTTGCCACGACACAAGCTCAGATGAAAGCGGGGAACCATAAATGAATCCAGCAGCGGTGTTTCTCATCTCGGAATCCATCAAGCTCCTTTTCCAACATTTAGCGAATCGAGGGTCGTTAAACACCCTCACTCAGGTTCAGGCGGAGGAACAGATTGCGTCGTTTGCGAAGGCGTTACCGGTGATGTTACCGTCGCCTGAGGATCTAGAGGTGCCGCCGGCCGCTTCCTGATAACGGAAATGATCTCTCGTCCTTCGAGGCATCGATACTGGGCTCCGCGAACGTGTTGGTAAACACCAGCATGCTTTGCGAATGACACGACGTCCCCGAGCTGAATCCGGGATTGAATGAGTGGGTCGTCACCGATCGCGACCACGATGCCAGTCGTCGGTTTGGGGATGTTTTCTTCTGCTAGGACGATGTGGAGACCTGCATCTTCGGCGCGTTTGGCAAGGCTAGTTTCTACGGGCAGTTCCTCGACAAAACAACGATCTCCCATCGGGATGATGATTTCTTCTGTGTCAGGCATGACATTCTCCTTTACAACCTACGTGACCACACTCCAAGCAGAACTTTCCAAAGATTGAATTATGGATACCCGGAATCGCCCGTTTATGTTTACGAGCAGCTCTCCATTCTAATAGCCAGATAAATAAGCTCAGACCCCACTTAATCGGTTTATTCTGCCAGCAAGGTTGCTGTTTATCGAGATACCATACTCGATCTAAGCACGCACGAAAAACTTCCTGGAGGTTTGTACCGGCGAAGTGACAAGGGTTACCTGGATATTTGGGCCCAGTTCGCATAACGAAGACGAGGATTTGCTCGTAGCGTCCACCCAGTTCTCTTGTTATAGAATCAAGAGTATGGAGATAGTATGAATGACCTGGGTATTCAATCCTCATACATTTGACCTCCATGGAATCACACTCAACGCCTTGATCGAACTGGGTGGTCCCGTATATGGCAACTTCTCACTATTCATTACGATGAAGTCGATGACGCCGGATGCGTCTTTGATCTGGACGAACGTTTCGAGGATAACGTATAGGTTCCCGGCGTCGTCTTCGAACAGTGTTTGATCATTGGACAGGATCCGAATCACCCGCCAGGTTTTGTCTTTGTGTTGGATCTCGCTACCGAGTTGGTATTCTGACACCGCAGGCCTCCAGGTTGTTGTGGATCAAACAGGTATTTAACGGGTCGTGCTCTTCCGCTGAGAAGTTAACATCAGTTCCGTGTCTATCCCATTCCGTAGGATCTGCCGCACTTGCGAGAGAGTAACCATTCCATCCTCTCCACACCGGTGCGCTCGAGTCGATCGAGTTTACCCCCGCCTGAGCAAGGTAAGGAATCTCATGAACGTCCCCATTGACCATCCCAAAAGCGTGAAGCTTAAGATGCGGGTGGTCTCGCTTGACCATCCTCGCGAACTCGACACGCATAAGAGGGTTGTCAGTGATAGCATAACTAAGTGCCCGAGGAATTCCGAGCCAGGTGATGCGTGGATCTTGGACGGCTTCGTTGTAGGATTCAAGGAATCCATGGAGGTCTCCTTTTTCGGATTGGGGGATGTACAGCCATTCAAACTCTTGTGCGTCATGGGAGTATTCATCGAGAAACGCTATCGCAGCGTGCCAGGTCTTTTGCCAGGGCTGGAGGAAGTAATCAGGTAAGACTACTACGTCAGGCTCCAACGCCTGAATAGCTTCCCAACTTATTGACGGTTTCCCGTATTCATATGAACCGTTATCGAGGATGATGAAGTCACCTGCACGCTTTCGTGCTTGATAGAACTCTCGATAGGCTGTAACGCTGCACATATGACCGAGCACTAAATGCGTCTTGCTCAATACCGCATACCTCTCTAATCCTGCTGTTGGGCAGATGATGCAGAATTCCATGTCATTGACCACCCTTTCTTAATCCTGTAACAATACGCTTCACTAACTTGTACCAACCTGGAGAGCGTTCGAATGGATACACGTAGAACAACCCGCGGATCGACCCGATGGATTCTCCATCCGAAATACGCCGGAGTGTTAGCTCCACCTCGACTTCGTTTCGGGACGTCAAGCAGCCGCATCCATCTTTCAATTGTAGCTGGACTGAGGGAGAGTCGAGCGGCAATAGATTTGATCGAGAGACCTTCTTGGGCATAGAGAGCCTCCAGCATTGCGCGTTTGGTTGGGTAACCAGCGATGGGTTCGATATCGTCCACTATTCTGACCTCCTCTTGATATAGTAAACATGTTCGAGCTTGTCGACATGTTCATCAATCACGCCAGAATCCTTAAGACTGCCGAGGATTGGCTTGAGCTCTTGCCCGTTAAGCCGATGCTGTATTCGTCTAAGAAGGTCTGAATGGTCGATAACGCCTCCAGCGTTTCTGATAGCGGTGAGGACGATATCTGCGTTATGTCCGCTAGACGTCTTAAACATTTGACGGAGGAGGTTGGGAATGAACCGTTCAATCCAATCGAGGATTTCGACAGCTCGAGTAAAGCAAGGGAGGCACAGAGTGAGGTTACCGTGCTCTGCCAAATGCATGCAAATTGCAACCCGTTTCGCATGGTCAGGTTTTCGCTGGTAGTAGGTAGCGAGGATCTCGTGTTCTGCGTTGCGCGAGGCGCGCTTATGAGCGGAGTACCATGACGTGTATGCGTCAGAGGCTTGGGAGTCGAATGAGATCTCACCCTGGATTTCGTGGACTTGACCGATTTCATAGATTAGCCTTTCTCGTTGCTTTGGATCACCCGGGCGCGGGATAGGCTCGGTTCTGGGAGAATCTTCCTGCACAACCAAGATGTTCCTTGCAATAAAGCCCCCACCAACAACACTCTCATCTGTATTGTTAATGAACCAGTCAGCTGTGGAGCACATAAGACTGGATATCGCGATATCGTGAAGCGTAGTTTTTCCTCGTCCAATGGTTTCCGAGGACCAAACGTCAGGACAGTCCATGAACCTTGTGATAAGAGGAACAATTCCTTCCATGTACCGCTGGCGCCCCAGAAACACTGCCATTTCCGGAGCATATATAATTCCTTGTGCATGTTCTTTCATCGCCTCCACGAGTTGTTCCGGGGTAAGTTTCTCGCTATAAATCTTCGACAGATCGAGGAACGCGAGCATATCCACGATGATATTCGCCGCACTAGTCTTCTTAATCCCAGAGGGGCCCAGAAGTATAATGCCAAGATTAGGAAACAGTTTGTAGTATCCCATGTTAAACCAGACCCGGCGGTTAACAGTAACGCCAATGCCAACAAGAGCGCAAAAGAGATGATACGCGAGAGGAGCCTCGCTGTGAACAGTGTACTCCAGATAACGATCGAGGAATCCGCCCGATGGCACCAGGCGACGTAGATCGAGTTCAGCCTGGCGGGGGTCGTATGAACCGCCTTTGTCCACTTCGATATCACCGTTGAGGGACGCCAGGAGCGTCTCTGGTGTAAGATCGAACGTTTTGCAGATGATTGATCGTAGTTCATTCCTGTCCTTTTCATTCATGCCGCCTGGGAAATTCCTCACCCACTTCATTGCATAGTCAAACAGCGGGTGTTCCCTATTGAGCAGCTTGTCGCGTAGGAACGCTTTGAATATCTCCAGCTGCTCCTTTGTGCTCGGCACAGAAGTCCTCCCAAACCTGACAGTCACCCCAGTTTTTGCCAACTTTGACAACACACGGGATCCAGAAGTTGTTCATTTCCCTGATAGGGGCTTCCAGCGTCTCTCGTATATACTCAACAGCACCGTAGAGAGATCTTCTTGGCACTGTAAATTGGACCGAGTCATGAACAGGGAACAGAAGCCTTCCTCCGAAATGCTTAATTCCAGTCCCGCAGGATATGATAGCATTTCGAATAAGAATGTCGGCTGCATTGCTCTGTCCAGGAAAAGCGAGGATTTCATTTCGCATACCAGACGGGTTCGGAAACCATCTGATCCGGTTAAAGTAATTCCTAAGGTAACCATAATCCCACACCTCCTTCATAAGAGTTTGATGGAAAGCTCCCACTGCCCAGTGCTCTTTGAAGAAAGTGTCGTAGATTTTATGAGCCTGCGATTTGGGTATTCCAAAACCGTCCTCCAGGCTCTTCTCGCCTCTCCCGTAGAGCAAACCAAGCGGGCCCGATTTGGCAACAAGGAGTTCCCAAGGGGGGATATCCTTGCGGCGGTAAGGCTTTTTAGGAGGGCATCCAGGGAGGAAAAAGTTCTTGTGGAAGATCTCTTCGTAGAAGAGGCCGTAGATGTAGGTGCCTTCGGCCCGCGCCTGGAGAATGGGTTTGTCCTGAGCGGCGTAGCCGTAGATAAAGAATTCGATAGCTTCGAAATCCGCGCTGATAATATAATCTTCCGCTGGGTCGTCAGGAATAATAATCGTCCGAGGGTAAATACCCGCCAGTTCCTCTGGGATGTTTTGAAGATCAGGCTCCTTCGCTTGGACCCTTCCCGCTTTTTGGCCGTGTATGAAATGCGAAGGGTGAGCTCGTCCGTCACTGGCATAAATATGGGTGAAATCCGCGGCTTTTTTAAGTGTGCGCATAGTGAGGAGAAGTCCAGCGAGTTGGTTTTGGTGTTTGTCACGATACATCTCCAAAACCTCTTGATCGCAACTCGGCGTACGGACAATCGATTTGTCCTTCTTCACCCGTTTTCTGAGGACTTGGGGGAGCTTTAGGGCGGTAAAGAGCGCTATGAGTTGTTGTGGGCTCTGCCAGTCGACTGTTGGGAGTTTGCCCTTCCACCACGTTGTATATTGATCGAGTGCTTTGTAACACATTAGCTCCATTCTGTTGGCCGCGGGGACGTCACAATTCGTCCCGTCCACCTTCATGTCGATAACGGCTTGCCATAGGGGGACGTCAGCCGAAAGATACGGTTCCCAAATTCCCATTGTTTCCATGAAACGCTGCGCGTTGCGGGAACCGACCAGCGTACCCCAAGTATCATATGCGTTGTAGCGATCTGGTTCGGTCTTGGATAAATTCTTCGTGTAAGGTAAATCTGTAAACAGTGAAAGTGCAGTTCCCAGATCTTTTCTTTTGGAATCACTATAGCACCTGTTCAACTGCAGCATCAAATCGATTGGAGTAACGCTGAGTTCTCCGTATTGTCGAGCAAGATGGTAGCCCTCAAAACCCCAGTTGAAGACTCGACAGTATAATGGTCGAGCTCGGCGTTGAGTAAAGAGAGGTTTAAGGAGGGAAAGCATATCGCCAGGAACTCCGATACACCATCCGGGTTGATGTGAAAGGCCTGCGACCTGGATCTCAGTCTTGCCGCTGCCAAGAAGTTCCTCTTCTTCCTCGGCGGCAGACTTCTCGGGAGTTTCAAAGTCAAGACCAAAGTCGCCTGTTGCTTTAATTTCCTCACATAGTTCGAGGACCTGGTTTGATGTAGGATTGTAGTCGTAGTGCTCATCGTAGAATTCCCCTAGTCCTTTACTGATCCTGACCGCTTTGGCAACATCAGCGTCGAAGAAGGTAGCATCTCTGAACCCTCCAGATGCAATGAAAGCTGGATGGGCGGCTGGAACAATCGATCGGGATTGTCCCACACGATAGACTGCGCCTCTGAGCCAAGTATCCGATTTCGGAGGGCGTTTCTGGCTTCTTGGAGGGCTAACGGTACACATCTTTTTCGCGGTGAACCCATAGAATGCCTCCTGTCCTAGCGTCAATATTGTGTTGTGGGCTTGCAGGGCGCCCAATTCCCGCTGCAGGAGAGGTTGACAACATCCTTGGGCTCCTTGGGGGACTGGACTTTTAGGTCGAACGAAACATTTAACACTGTTGGTGATGAAGACGTCCGGCCGAGAGATACCGGCTCTTGCCAGACTTGAGTCAAGAATTCTTCCAGAGCCGCCAATAAAGGGTCGACCTGCGGTGATTTCATCAGGCCCGGGGCACTGACCGACAATGACAAGTTTTGCATTTGCACTTCCTTCTCCCCAGACTGGACCTGGGGCATCGTTGAGCGGACATTTGTGGCAGATCGGCCCTGGTTTAGTCGTCGTCATCCTCGTCCTCAAATTCGTTATCGTCGTCTTGGAGGATTTCTTCTCCCTCTTCGACCTCGTCAGGCTCTTCGTGCAAGCTGGAAGAACCGCTCTTCGAGTTCAGGCTGCTCCCGGAATACCCCGTCCATGCGGTAAGTAACGAACTCCGCGTCACTGCGGACCCCTCGGATAAGCGTGCATCCGTGCTGGCCTTCCACCAGGACGGCACAACCTTTAACCCCGTGACAGATTTGATGAACACGTTCGAGTACCTCCTTGGTGAAACGTTCTTGCAAGAGTGGCCTGCTGTTCGCTTCATCTAATACACGGGCCAGCTTGGAAAGGCCCAGTACCTCACCATTCGGAATGTAAGCCAGGCTGACATCAAGGCGAACAGGAATGAGGTGATGAGGGCAAAGGCTCCACATTCGATGGCGCCGGAGGAGGATGAAATCCGTGTAGTCCTCGGGGAATGTCGCCCATTCGACGTCCCTGGCAGCGAACATTTCAGCGTAGAAACGAGCAACACGATCAGGAGTGTCCATGAAATTACGGTCAGTGAGGTCACAGCCAAGTCCTTTCAGGATCAGTTCGACACCGCGTTCGATTTTACCGTGATCCATCGCCCGGCCTCGATTCTTTTTGGAGCTGGATGATTCCGAGCAGGGCGTAGGCAGCGATGTCGAGAAGGGCGTCGCTAACTGATTCACACTGGAGGTTTCCCTTGTCGATAAAGTTCTGGATTCGGATCATCTTGTCGTTCATTCGGATCATGATGCCGGTGAACGGGCGAACGCCGAACCGGGTTGATTCCTCGAAGTTAGCGAGTGGTTGGTTGTTGTGACCATAGTCGTGGGATTTCTTCATATGAATTTCACACAGCTGTTTGGTCAGGGCGATAAAGTTCTCCGAGTCAACGTGAAGTATCTGTCTCGGTGGTTCAGTTAAGCTTTTGTTGGCTTGGGCCGAATATGGTGAATCCACTTGGTTCATCCTCCTCTGACTGGGTCCTTGGACCCGTCATTGCGTTGCGGAAATCGTTCCAACATGTTAGTGCTTGGTCCTTGTGATCGCCGAAGTGAACCCGTTTGGCTTCGCCGGTGACGCGGTTGAGCGCGCAAACGTCGTAACAGAGTTCGGGGCGGAAATGCTGGCCGAACGCTATCGCGTACTTTCCGGTCGTACTGACCGTCTCATTAATCGGTGTGAATTCTTCTGGCAAACGCTTCACGGTTGTACCTCTCCATTCTGTTCGTGTTCGGGTTAACTTGTTCGTGGACGTCGCGATCGCTCGGGTGCCATACCATTAGGTAACCGCACGATCTGCACTCGTGTCGGCGACTACCATCGGAAAGGACTTTCTCGAACAACACCTTCGCCCGGTCACATTTCGGACATGGACAGTGCATGAGAAGCTTTCCCTTGAGAGCTGACGTCAATGCAGCCAACAGTTGCCCAGGATCAGCGGAGCCCAAGCTGCTTGTGTTGTTGAATACTGAGTTTCCAATCAGGTCTAACACGTAACACCTCCATACAAAGTTTGAAATTCTCGGGATCTATCGAGAGCTCGTTGTTAATCGGTTGGACATAAACGAGTTTGTGATCTCGGATGCAACCTGGGACGTTAGATAGTTTGAATCCTCCATCGATTAGGAGCTTAATCTCATCCGCCCATGAGATCATGTCCTCCTTAAACCCGAGCTTGGGGCTGACCGTGACCCAACCTGAGATCGGGTGGTTGATTGTTCCAGAGGTCTCAACGTGGAGCATGAGACCGCGATCCTGGCACATGGTTGCTAACTGTTCGATTTTCTCGTAGTG
>Ga0210406_10003576_pt1 | contig 16953 bp, 18 predicted proteins | sample IncBWC30MmetaG_FD_155454 | JGI IMG/M metagenome (GOLD analysis project Ga0210406, IMG submission 155454) | Forest soil microbial communities from Barre Woods Harvard Forest LTER site, Petersham, Massachusetts, United States - Inc-BW-C-30-M | ecosystem: Environmental > Terrestrial > Soil >... | reverse complement strand
AGACCCGCCCACGGCGACCGGCTTGCCGCGCAAGTCCGGATTGTCCCGCTGCTCGACCGATGCGTAGAAGGCATCCATGTCGATATGGATGATCTTGCGCTGCCGCGTTTCGGCGGTGTTCCGATCCTGATCCGGCGAATTCATATACGAATGATACTCGAATCCGCTTTGAGCGTCCGGCCGGAACTCGGCCGGGTATTAACCCGCCTTACTCGCGTGCTCGGCTATGGCCTGTTTCCCGATTGCCGAGAGAAATGGGAATGCGAAGTTTCATCGCACGCTCGTCGCGGTCGGCTTTTTGAAATGCGATCTCCTTGCATACAAACCTGGCCAGTTCATCCGCGGCGGCCTGCATGAAGTGCTCGCGTGGCGTCTTTGCTCCAACAAACGTCACACTACGGTAACAGGAGAACGGCTGCTAGGTTCGAGGAGATGGAAGCAAAAACCCCGGCGTTTCGGCCGGGGTCTCGCGGTCTCTGTCGGCGTACATACGGCCGGCAATTTCCGCCGTAATAACCTCGGCTATGTTCTTGAAGAAACTATGACTTGCGCGGCGAAGTCGTGCTGTGGGTTTATTCAGCCGAGCACTCCGGACAGGTATCTCCGATCGAGTCGAGCTGTGTGTACCGAAAACCTCATCCGAGTTGATGCCGTGATGGAATCGTCTAACTGGCGAAAATGATCGGGCCGCTGGCCCCGGCCCGTGCGCCCCGGCGACGAGTTGCGCGTCGAGTGCGAGGTGCTCGAGGTGCGACCGTCAAAATCCCGTCCGAAGCAGCGTCTGATCAAGATCAGAACGACCACCCTGAACCAGGACGACGAGGCCGTGCTGGTGCATGTCTTGAGCCTGGTCGTGCTGCGCCGGAAGGACATTCGGCAGGAGCAACGACTGTAGTCTACTACAAGGAAAAGCGCCGGTCATCGCTGGTAGCACCGCAGGAATAGGCTTCGCTGCGGCCACGCTCTTCGTCGAGCAGGGGGCCTACGTCTTCATCACAGGCCGTCGCCAGAAGGAGCTCGACGAGGCGGCGAAAGCCATTTGGGACAATATTACCGGCGTCCAGGGAGACGTCTCCAAGCTGGCTGACCTTGATCGGCTCTACGAAACCGCCAATGCGGAAGGGCAGCGGGCTCAATCTCCCTGCGCTTTTGGCGATGCCGCGCAGCGGTCGCTGCTTTCGAGCGTTGCAATCCGCCTCTCTAGGTGAGCGATGCGGCCATCAAGATAGCCAAAAGCGTCCATATCGGCCGCTTCCGCGACAGTAGTTGCCCAAAGGACGATGCGTTCCCAGAGCGACGGCGGGGAGTTCTCGTGTGAGCTCGCCATAAGCGCCTCCATACCTCGAATTTAGATGATAGTCATCGTTAAATGAAATGATAGTCATCATATAATTGGGCAAGGCCTCGGTTGGAAAAAAGATCATCCGTCAGTTGAGTGGAAACTAAATCGGAGACACGCGACGCGACTGTCGCGGAAGCATCGCGCCTGTTTCGCCAACGTTCGCAATTTCGGCGCGTCCGTTTTTGATGGATTTTTGTCCTCACAACATAGAGCTGCTATCGTTAAAACAACCGGACCGTAGGAGAGGCGCAGCGTTTCTCCGAGTATCGCTCCCGGGGAAACACCGGGTTGGCGCGTGCGGGTAGAACGGGAAGAACGAAGCATGACATACCGACACGTCACGGCCCCCACGCAGTTCGTTGAAGCCAACGGGATTCGCTTCGCCTACCGCCGGTTCGGACAGGAGGGCGGCACGCCGCTTCTTTTCATGCAGCACTTTAGGGGCGGAATGGATCACTGGGATCCCGCGGTCACCGACGGCTTTGCGAAAAATAGGCCGGTCATTCTGTTCGACAATGCGGGGGTCGCCTCGTCGAGCGGCGAGACGCCGGATACGATCGATGCGATGGCGGAGCACGCCGCCGATTTCGTCGGGGCGCTCGGACTTTCGCAGATCGATCTGCTGGGCTTCTCGATCGGAGGTTATATCGCGCAGACGCTTACGATACGCCATCCAGGACTGATCCGCCGTCTCATTCTCGCCGGCACCGGGCCGCGAGCGGGCGAACCACCGCAAGACCCGAAATACGCCGAGTACGGTGGTTTGACCGATCCAAAAACGGGGCAAGCCCCACTCGAGGCATTCCTTTATCTGTTCTTTCGCCCTTCGGAGACGAGCCAGTTCGCCGGCAAGGCGTTCTGGGCACGACGGCACGCGCGAAAGGAAGACGTCGACGTATCGACATCGGCACAAACGATGGCGGCGCAACGGGCGGCGATCACCGAATGGCGTCAGACCCGCGGCGAGAGATTCGCGGAACTCAAAGCCATCACCCAACCGACGCTTGTCGTGAACGGCCATAACGACATCATGGTTCCAACCATCAATTCGTTCACGCTCTCCCAAAAAATCCCCGACGCTCAACTAATTGTCTATCCGGATGCTGGGCACGGTTCGTTATTTCAGTTTCCGGAGCTCTTTGTGACCCATGGGCGGATCTTCCTAGACGGACCCCCTGCCGCCACCGAGACCAAGAGAGCTCCCTGACACGCAGCGCTCGAACCCGCGAGTTCTGCGGCCCGCTCCAGCAAAGCCGAGGCAAGCAATGAAGATCGCAATCCTGGATGACTACCAGAATGTCGCGTTGAGCACCGCCGACTGGTCCGCGGTCGCCAAAAAGGCAGACATCACAGTCTTCAACGATCATATCGACCAAACTGACGCATTAATCGAAAGGCTCCTGCCGTTCGAGGTGGTTTGCGTCATGCGCGAGCGTACGCCCCTGCGCCGCGACGTCATCGAGCGTCTGCCGCGGCTGAGGTTCATTGCTTCGACGGGCCCGCGCAACATCTCCATCGATTTGGCCGCCGCGAACGAGCGGGGCATTTTAGTCGCCAACACGGGCTACAGATCGACGCCGACGATCGAATTGACCTGGGCGCTGATCCTGGCCAGCGCCCGTCATCTCGTCAGAGAAAGCAACTCGATTCGGGCCGGCGGCTGGCAAACCTCGGTCGGCCACGAACTCGACGGCAGAATCCTTGGAGTATTAGGTCTCGGCAACGTCGGCGGAGAGGTCGCGAGGATCGGTCGCGCGTTCGGCATGAAGATCATTGCCTGGAGCCAGAATTTGACCGCGGAAACGGCGGCGGCCGCGGGCGCCCAGCTCGTGACGAAGAACGAACTTTTTCGGCGGGCGGATGTCGTGACGGTCCACGTCATCCTGAGCGAACGCACCCGCGGTCTCGTCGGCGCTGCCGAGCTGGCGCTCATGAAACCGACGGCGCGGTTAGTCAACACGTCGCGCGGCCCGATCGTCGATGAGCAAGCGCTCATCGAGGCCTTGCGCGCACGGGCCATCGCGGGAGCTGCAATCGACGTTTTCGATACGGAGCCTTTGCCGCAAAAGCACCCGTTCCGATCCCTCGAGAACCTCTTGGCGACGCCGCATATCGGATTCGTCGCCGAGGACCTCTACCGGACTTTCTACGGCGACGCGGCGGCGGCGATCGGAGCCTGGATCGAGAAGCAGGCTCCGAGCCTGTGAGCATCAGAAGGAACAGGGCATAACGGCGGCCAACCCGTCCTGAATGCTCGCCCGGGGGACGGCGCAAGATCCGACATTTCGAAGGCCGCGGAAAGCAGCCGGCCACCCGGCGGCAAGCGCTGCGGCAGCGCGCTTCATCAGCAATAGGAGTGACGAGAATGGGCAAGTTACAGGGAAAGGTGGCCGTGGTTACCGGCGGCACCACGGGAATAGGTTTCGCCACGGCGAAGCGGTTCGTCGACGAGGGCGCCTATGTCTTCATAACGGGACGCCGCCAAAAGGAACTCGACGAGGCCGTCAAGGCGATCGGCAGCGAGGTTGCAGGCGTTCGGGGAGACGTCTCCAAACTGCAGGACCTCGATCGACTCTACGAGACCGTGAAGGCAAAAGGAAAGATCGATGTCCTGGTCGCTAATGCCGGCACCGGCGAATTCGCTCCCTTGGCAAGCCTCACGGAGGAACATTTCGACAAGCTTTTCGATCTCAATGTGAAGGGCACGCTGTTCACGGTGCAAAAAGCCTTGACGCTGATGAACGACGGAGGGTCGATCATTCTCATCGGCTCCGTCGCAAGTGTCAAAGGCACACCTTCCTTCGGTACCTACGGTGCGACCAAGGCGGCAGTTCGCAATCTTGTGCGAGCCTGGACCATGGAGCTGAAGGACCGTCGCATTCGCTCCAACGTCCTAAGCCCTGGTCCGATCAGGACGCCCCTGGTGGATCTGCAACCACCGGAAACCATCGCGAGGATGCTAGCCACCATTCCGATGGGACGCATGGGAGAGCCGGACGAAGTCGCCAAGGCAGCGGTGTTCCTGGCCTCGGACGATTCCAGCTTCGTCACGGGCATCGAGCTATTCGTCGATGGCGGCCGAGGTCAAGTTTGATCAGCGGAAGGGCGTCGCGGACGGGCCAGCAAGCCGTTTCGCCCGCGGCCGAGTTCGAAAGTCTGACTGCTAGCTCGGCCGCAGTTTTAGCGAGGGGCTGGCACTGCATAAACGTCCCTCAGGAAACTCCAATCACGAACGACATGGCAGGTGGCGTCCCGTGGGCGAGAAGTCTGCCCTTCGCATCGAGCAATCTGCCTTCGCCGATGGCCATCTGCCGACCGACATGCAGCGTCTTGCCCTCCCCGCGGACGACCCCGGTATCGGCGGACATCGGTCTTGTGAAGTTTATCTTGTATTCGAGCGTGACAGGCGAGAGGCCTGGCTCGAGCGAAGTTACGATGGCTGCAGCCTAGTGTTTCTTTCGCGGTTTGGGAGCCTGGCTCGAGCGCTCATCAAGAGACGCGCGCACGTGTCGGTGAACGTTCTCCAGAATCTCGTTCGAAAGCGCTGGCGCAGCCTGCGCGACAGACCGTGACAGGACCAGCGCACCCAGCATTTCGCAAAACAAGCTAATTGCCCGTTCGCGTAAGGTCCTACGCTCGCCTTCCGTAGCCGAAGATCCAATCTCGGCGATCAGTCCCGCCAGGATCGTTATCAGATCGTCCAATCCGCCGGCAAAGTGCGACTGTGCTCCGGCGCCCAAGCGAGGAGCATCGCCAGCAAAACCGGTGACGGGACAGCCGTGATCGATGTTGTCGCGGTGGGCTTGCGACAGATACCAGTTTATATAGCGCCGAAGAGCAGTGGTGGACTCATCGACGGGGGCCCTTGCCAATTTGGCGAAGTCGGCAATCCCTTCGGCGATTGCCGAAGCAAGTACCTCGGCCACCAGGTCGGCCTTCGACTCGAAGTGATTATAAAAGCCACCTTGCGTAAAGCCGGCATGCTTCATCAGTTCGCTCAGCCCGACGGCCTCCACTCCCCGTTCTCTGAATAGCCGCGTCGCCGCCGCAACAATCGCGCGGCGGTTTTCCGCAGCCTGTTCTCTCGACACGCCCAAAGCTTGCTCCTCGATTCGTTGTGTCACAGGTATTGACTTAATACATCACGATTACGTTTACAATCGACAGTCACGGTCAGAATTCCGGCACCCAGGCTGGGTGCGTAGCGGCACGAAGGGGCTCGCTATCACGGCGTTTATTCAATTAATTAGCTCAAAGCGATGTGCCGTTCCTAGCCCCAGTGCCGTTCCTAACCACAGAATGGTGAGGGGCTTGGCCTTTTGCCATAATAGTTAAAATAGATTGACAAAGACAATTGTGATCGACATCATGTTTTGCATCCTTCTTTGCCAACACTGCCGCTTCCGCGATGACACGCAGCGCCTTCAACCTGGAGGATGGACATGATTAAGCCCCCGACGATCCTGACCCGTCGCAGTGTATTTCGTGCCGGCACCGGGCTGGCTGTTGCTGCAATGGGAACGCCGTTGCTCACCCCCGCCTCGGCGCAGTCGGAGGGCGCCCGTCAAGCCGTCGCGGAAGCCCTAAACGGCGATGGCTTTTATCGCTTCAAGATCGGGGACTTCCAAGCAACCGTGATCTCGGATGGCTCTGGGCAGATACCGATCCGGCCGATCCTCGCGATGAACGTCTCTGAAGCTGAACTTGCTCCGGTGTTGAAGGCAAACTTCATGCAGCCGGTGATCCAAATCACCAACAACATCCTGGTGGTCGACGCCGGACGGGAGCGCGTCCTTGTCGATACCGGCTTTGGTGAGAAACTCGGCCCATCCTTCGGCAGCTTTCCCGGGCTCGAGGCGAATCTGCGCCGGGCCGGAATCGCGCCCGAGAGCATAGATCTGGTCGTGACGTCGCACGGTCATCTGGACCATATCGGCGGCTTCGTGACGAAATCGGGCGCGCTGGCGTTTCCGAAGGCTCAGTTCGTCTTTGTCGACACGGAGTGGAATTACTGGACCGGCAGCCGTTACGAAAGTGAGGTCAACAGTTCGCCGATGCCCGACCAGTTCAAGAAGGGCACGATTGGGGCAGCTCGAGATAACTTGCCACCGGTCGCCAACCGGTCCCGGTTCGTGAAGCAGGGCGGCGAAATCACAACCGGCGTGCACTATGTTGCGGCGCCGGGACATTCGCCGTCCCATGCCGCAATCATGTTCACCTCAGGCAACGACCAGTTCATGCATATGGGTGACATTGCCCATAACCCGGTGACGAGTTTGCAGCACCCCGACTGGACGCCCATCTTCGACTACGACCCCGCGCAAGCGATCAAGTCGCGCAAGGCCATTCTGGACCGCGTCGCGACCGATCAGATCATGGTGATGGGCTATCATTTTCCGTTCCCGGCTATTGGACACGTCGTCCGACGCGACGCGGCATACCGCTGGGAAGCTGCCCAGTGGATCTGGTAGCGAGCGGATGACATCTCGCCGGCGGGCGCGATGTCTTCCGCGCACGAGCGCTTGAGAATCGCCGTCGGGGACGACTAGCAACTTGCGGACTCCAAAGCCGTCACAATGCTCATCAGTCTTTCCTAGAAGTCTGGACAAGGGAGAAGAGAAATGCTGCCAAATACCTCACGTCTTCAGCGCTTGTCGCAAGCCGCTCTATCCCGTTCTCAGTTTCTACAGCTCGCTGCGGGCGCGCTACTCCCATTCGTCGGCTTGCCCCCGTCAGCTGCCGCAGCCAAAAACCCTGAGCTGGCGCAGAACGGTGGCGCGCCCGGGACCAAGGATACCGCGGCGTCGGGCCGCATGGGGGCCATCCTCGTAAGCCAGTTCGGCCCAGTCAAAATTCATTCCTACCTCAGCCCAGCCGACGGCTTTCACGTCAATACGCAGATGATCGAGGGGCCAACGGCGGTCGTCATCTTCGATGGTCAGCTCCTGCTGCCGTATGCCGGTGAAGTGGCGTCATACGTGCAGGCGCTCGGCAAGCCCGTCGATCGGATCATTCTCTCGCATGCGCATACCGATCACTGGTCTGGTCTTCAGGTTCTGACCGAGCGTTTCTCCGACGCTCGCGTGTTCGCGCTAGACGGGATCGCCGACCAGCTCCACGCAAGAGGTCAAGCCAGACTCGATAGCTTCCGCCCGATATACGGTGACAGGATCGCGACTAAGGTCACCGTCCCGACGGAGATAATCGCCGAAGGTGTGCAACGGATCGACGGCATCACCTATGATTTTAGGCGGTTCGTCGACGCTGAATCGGATTTGCAGCTCGCCGCTCTGCTGCCCGAGCAAAAAGTGTTGATGGCGTTCGACCTGGTATTTTCACCGAACGAACACGCCTTCACCGTCGTGGATCATTTCGATCACTGGATGATCGTTCTCGATCAGCTCAAAGCACTTCAAGACTACGACACGATCACCATCGGGCATGACACGCCAGTCCACCGCTCCGCGATCGACAGCACGATTACCTACGTCCAGCGCGCCAGGGAGATCCATGCGGCGTCCGCTGACGCGAAAACCTACAGCGAGAGCCTAAAAGCCGCTTTCCCCGACCGGCAGCTGGCCAGCGTGGTCGATTTCTCGGCCAAACTTCTTTACGCCGCGCGTCGTTGAACAGCGCGAGCCAGAAGGCTTGGGCCGCCTGGGGCAAGATTTTCGCTCGTGGCGCCAGGCACCGCCGTCGCCGCAGCCACGAACTGGTTCGAAACTTATCTCTGATCATTCCGGACAGCGAGAAGCACCAATGAAAACCAGGGATTCCCGAGACCAGACGCTTCACTGGGAACTGTTCATCAGGCAGCGCGGCAGCGCCACCCAGGGCGTGCCACCCGGCAAGGAGGCGCTGACCTGGGTTGCGAACACCGTCACCCTGATCTGGGGTGAGCGTGATGCGCTGCTGGTCGATACGTTTCTCGGCGACACGCAAACAACAGAGTTGGCCGACTGGATAGAGGCCAAGGGCCGAACGCTGCGGACGATCTATCTGACGCACGGCCATCCAGACCACTTCTTCGGTCTGACCTCTCTGTTGCAGCGTTTTCCGCAGGCCCGCGCCGTAGCTCGACCCAACGTGTTGCGGGCGATGCGCACAGCGGCGGCCCCGGACATGGTCGCGAATAATTGGTCCCGTCGCTGGCCGGGACAGATTCCAGAACGTCTGACGATCGCCGCGGAGTTGCTGGCTGAGCTCTTCGATCTAGAGGGACACGAGATCCGCGTGATCGACACCGGTCACACAGACACCGACGACACGACTGCGCTGCATATCCCGTCGCTTGGCCTCCTGATCGCCGGTGACGCGATTTACAACGAAACGCATCCGTTCCTTGTGGAATCTGACCGAGCCGGCCGGCAGGCTTGGCTCGCAGCCATCGACCGGCTCGCCGCGATCAATCCGCAAGCAGTCGTCGTAGGCCATGGCCCCCTCGACCCGGATTGCAGCCCCCGCCACATCGACGCGACGCGCCGATATATCCGCGATTTCGATCGGGTGGACCGCGAGACCGCAACGGCTCGCGACCTCTACGACCGGATGCTTGCCCTTTATCCCAACCGGATCAACCCGGGATCGCTGTGGGGCAGCGCCCTGGCCGCGAAAAGCGCAACTTGAGAGGCCTGACCTATGAAAGTCATCCAGTCTCGCGCCTACGGCGGTTTTGCAGATTGTTTGCGCATCGAATCGTCGATGACAGATGGTGGGAGGTTTCCTTGCAGCGAATAGGAGTGGTGACCTTTCCTGGTTTTCACGTGATGAGCTTCGCGGCGCTGTCCGTCTTCGAGGTTGCGAACTCGGAGTTTGGCGAACGTCGCTACGACGTTCATTTTATTTCGGAGACCGGGGGGTCGGTACGGACATCGGCCGGGCTTATGGTTGATACTGAACCTTTCGACGATTCCGTCTTCGATACGCTTATCATCGGCGGCAGCACTGAACCGTCATTCACTCCGTCTGAGGGATTGTTGATGTACCTGCGGAAGGCTCCGGAGATATCCCGTAGGGTGGCCGCGACCTGCATCGGTGCGTTCACACTGGCCGAAGCGGGTCTTCTCGACGGAAAACGGGTGACGACGCATTGGGACTACGCGCGCGAACTTCAGCGACGTTATCCGAAGGTAAAGGTGCAGGAAGATCGGATATTCGTCGTCGACGGTTCGGTATGGACATCGGCGGGCATGACCGCGACGATGGATCTTGTACTTGCGATGATCGAAAGGGATATTAGTCCGGAACTCGCTCGGACGGTTGCCCAGAAAATGGTGATCCATCATCGCCGGGCCGGCGGGCAGTCGCAGTTGTCGGCCCTTCTACAGCTTGAGCCGAAGTCCGATCGAATTCAAACCGCTCTCACGTTCGCGAGGAAAAATCTCCACACTGAACTTACAGTGGAAAAGCTGGCGGAGGCAGCCCATCTGAGCCCCCGTCAATTCACGCGTGCGTTCGCGGCCGAGACCGGCGAGTCGCCGGCAAAGGCCGTCGAGAAACTCCGTCTCGAGGCCGCGCGGTTGATGTTGGCAGACAGCCGACATCCCCTCGAGACCATCGCGCGGGAGACCGGCTTTAGGGATCGAGAAAGAATGCGGCGGGCATTCGTGCGCGTAATCGGCCTACCACCCCAAGCGATGCGACGACAGGTTCGAAGGGACGCGCGACTGGCCCGCAACGTCCCGTCGGGCTCATTGCCCGCGCTCCGTGATGTCGATCTCGTGGTCAGCCAGGAGTCCGCCACCCTGCAAGGCGATGCGCCATCATTCCGGGAATTTCTCGCCGAACATCGGCAATCCGCTTCGGCCCTGGTCACTTCGTCCTACAGCACATCCCAATGTCCGGCGCGCACGATCGGACAAGATACTTGCGGTAGACATCGGGCCGGGCGTGGTCAGAAAGCGATCTGAGTCCGCATCGCAACCGCATCGAACTTGGAGCCTGCGTCAGCGGGATTGGTGGAGCTTAGCTGCTTGGCAACATTGCCATGGAGATAGTCGAACATGAATCGGACGTTCGAGTTGACATACCAGTTCAAGCCCGCGGTATAGACCGTCTGCCGTCCGCCGGCGACACCAACCGCCGTCGCAGTTTGATCGTTCAGGTTCATCGTGCTGACGCGGCCGGCAATCTCCCACGCGCCCCAGCCGCTCGCTGTCAGGGAGAACGGATTCTGAGGCACGATACCGTAGTACGCTGCAGCCGAAGAATTGTACCTGTGGGTCTCGCCGGTCAGCACGTAGCTCGCCTGTGCATAGCCGCCGTCGAATTTCAGGTCTGGCGCTCCGAACGGTGGGAGTCCAGTCACCGCATTGCGTTCGACGTTGAACCAGAAATACTCTCCCTGAAAAAATGCTGATCCATAAGTCGCGGCGGATTCGACACTGTAGACCTGTGCGCCAGAGACGTTGGCGATGACGCCGGTCGATATCAAGGTGGTCGGGTCGATACGCAGTTCCGGACGATCGCTCAGCGTCAATGTTTGTGCCTTGGTGATCACGTTGTGGGGCGGCTGAAGCAAAAACTCGACGTCCGCACCGAGATGCAGCGAATAGTCCTTGCCGCTCACGATCTGACCCGCGGCGCGGGCTACCACACCGTATTGCTCTGTGGTGCCGTTGGGGGTCACGCTGGATGCCGAATGGATCGCGCCTGCTGTTGGACCTGTGACATAGGCGCCGGCCCAGAACCCGTCGTTGAACCAGCGGTTGCCGAATGCCGACCGAAAATCGTTGGCTGCGATATTGGTCGCGATGACCTGGGACGAGGCGCGTTCCATGAACAGGATATCGTTCGAGCTCGTCGCCTCGTCCATCGTATAAGGCAGATCCATGTAGCCGCCTTCGATGGCCAGTGTGCTGCCGAAAGGCTTGATGCCGGTGTAGCTCAGATAAGCGTTCTCTATGCCTGACAGCGCGCCACCCGGAAGAAAGCCGACCGGTACCCCGCCTGCCGACGCCGTACCCGCAAAGCCATCCGAAGAACCACCGAAGTCGAAAATCAGGGCGTAGTTCCAGTCGCCGAAGAATTTTCCCAGGATGCCGATGCGCGCGCGGCGCAAATTGGCACCGTCGTCGAGCTGCTGCGGCGTTGTCGCAACTGTGTTGGGCCGGTAATCGTAACCGCCAGTATCGATGTGCAGCCGACTGGTGAGCGAGATGCAATTCTGGTTGTCGGCTGTACAAATGGTCGGCCGGTTATTCGGCATCGTCACCACGACGTCGGATGGTGTGGCCACTTGCCTGACCGGTATGGGTTCCTTCGTCGCAATAGCGGCTTTGGTGTTCGCAAGCGCAGCTTTGGCCTCTGCCTTGGCCGTCGTCGCGTTTCTGGCGTTCGTAGCGTTTTGCTGTTCCAGTCGGTCCAGCTTCTGCTCGAGCAGACGGAGTTGTTGTTTCAAGAGCGCGACTTCCGCATCATTTCCGGCGGACTGCGCATACGCTTGCTGGCTGATAGCTGTTGCAATCAGCGCGGCCAACAGAGTTATTCTCCGCATAGCAGACATTAATCGTGTTCCTCACTCACAGATCTCAGCAATGATGCACGCGTTCTCATCGATTTATATGTCAATCATCATTCTACGATACGTCATATTCCCCACCTTCTCGGACACGCGACGACGATGAACCGCACGAAACGGTTGCGAAGGAGTGTTCGAGTGTGGAAGCAGGTCGTGATTCGGCGAGCAGTGCGCGGGGATGCTCCAGCGTGACTTGGGAGCGAGCTAGCTACCGACTGCTACTGCAGTAGCGACTTTCCCCCTGCCGGTGCTCCGTTCAGCCTGGCCTATCCATCGCGACGGCATCTTGCGCACCAAGCACGCGTCTTGTGATGGGAGTTGCTGCTACCGATAAATTGATAATTTCGTGCATTCGTCGGCGTTCTATAAAGAACGCGTTTCACAGGTAGCGGATATCGCGCACCGCGGCCGCATGCACGCACAGGCGCGGATGCGCTGGCTCGACAGCGAATTGGCGAAGCGGCCGTTCATTACCGGTGATCGATATACGGTTGCCGACATTACGGTACTGTGCGCTCTTATACTGGGCAAGAATACAGGAACGCCAATTTCTAACGATTTACAACATTTCGCACGATGGTTCAGTGACGTATCGAAGAGACCAACCGCTCGAGCGTGAGGACGCAAAATGCGAGGATTTAGTGGCTGCCGTTCTTTGTAACTCGAAACTTCAGATCATCCACTTTCGCGAGAATAGATTTTAGGAGCGGCGATGTGTTCGCCTCGTTATAGCCGATGACCAGGTCGACCGTTGGCGGTGCACCGCGTATCGGTCGGCTGACGACGGTTTTCGGCAACAGATTTTGCGAATAGAGCGGAAGCAGGCCGATGCCTCCGGTGGATGCCACCAGCGAAATCGCCATTGCGAGGTTCTCGACCTGATGGTCGGTTTTCACGCCGAAGGGCTTGACGTAATCGTGGATAACAGACCATAGGACCGGTGCGCGGATCGGGGATACTCCGATAAACGTTTGGCCCGCGATGTCCTGCGGGCGAATGGAATTCCGAGCAGTCAAAGCGTGGTCGCGCGGCATCACGACGATCAGCGGGTCCTTTCGCAACAGCTTGAATTTCAGACCGGGCGCCTGCTTTTCCGGACGCAAGAAGGCGAGGTCTATCCTTCCGTGAATGAGATCTGCTGCGAGATCCGGCGAGTCCTGGCTGTGGATGACGACTTCAGTGCTCGGTAGTTCGGCGCGCAGGATTTCCATCACAGCTGGCAACCAATCCATCTCGTAGCCGGTGAGGAAGCCGACCGCAAACAATGTCCGCGGCGGTTGCGCCGCTCGCCGCGCCGCTTCCGCAGCTGCCTCCGCCTGCGTAAGCGCCAGCCGCGCATGGTCGAGAAAGGCCCGGCCGGCTGCGGTCAATTCGATGCCGTGGACGCTGCGTATCATCAGCTGAACGTCGACCTCGTATTCGAGATCGCGGATTTGCCGGCTCAGCGAAGGCTGCGCGGTGTGCAGCCGCTTTTCAGCCGCGAGCGTCAGGCTGCCCTCTTCGGCGACGGCGATAAAGTAACGAAGGTGCCGTAGTTCCATCTCGCCTTCCATATCTCGCAGGCATGCCCATCAACTTATAAAGTCTTGGGCGAAGGCACCAGCCGTTCCTACTTGCATTGGCAAGGAAGCGCCCTCGGGAGACACCTATGGCGCTTGGACGCTTCCCGGTGGGGCAATCCATGCTCCGTCGGCAGGAAACATGAGGAACCGGCAGATGAGCAACCCAGTCGTATTGATCACCGGCGCCTTGACCGGCATCGGCCGTGCTGCCGCCATCGCCTTCGCCCGGAAGGGCGCGAAGATCGTCGTGTCCGGCCGGCGCGATGAGGCCGGCAAGGCCCTCGTCAAGGAGTTGCGCGCGCTCGGTTCGGAAGCCGAGTTCATCAACGCCGACGTCCGCAAGGAAGACGAGGTTCGCGCCATGGTCGACAAGACCGTCGCGCGGTTTGGCCGTCTCGATGTCGCGGTCAACAACGCTGCGACCGAAGGGCAGGTCGGTCCGATCACGGATCAGACCGCGGAAAGCTTTGCTGCGACGTTCGAGACCAATGTTTTCGGCGTGGTCCTGAGCATGAAGCACGAAGTGCGCGCGATGCAGGCCCAGGGCAGTGGCAGCATCGCTCGAAATCGCCAAATCGGGAATCCGCGTGAACGCCGTCGCGCCCGGACCAACGGACACCGGCATGCTGACCCGCTTCTCCGGCACGGCGGAGAACAAGGCGGCGCTGGCGACGCAGGTCCCGCTGGGCCGGCTGGGCCTCTCCGAGGAGGTCGCCGACGGCATCGCGTTCATCGCCTCGAACGAAGCCAGGTTCATCGCCGGTCACGTCCTCAACGTCGATGGCGGACACAGCGCCAATTGATCCTGTTTGGGTAGAGGCTCGAGCCGCCGCAAGAGGGAATCAATGACCCAGCACAATCACCAGACCGCGCCGACACAGTTCGTCGAAGCTAACGGCATCCGCTTCGCCTACCGCCGCTTTGGCAATACGGCCGGCGTACCGCTCGTCTTCAACCAGCACTTCACCGGCACTATGGACCATTGGGATCCGGCAGTGACCGACGGTTTCGCCAAGGACCGTGAAGTCATCCTGTTCAACAACGCGGGCGTATCCAGTTCCTCTGGTGAGGTGCCCACAAGGATCGAGAAAATGGGCACCCACGCGGTGGCGTTCATCAAGGCGCTAAAACTGACGAAAGTCGACGTACTCGGGTTTTCGATCGGCGGCTTTGTCGCGCAGGAAATCGCCATTCAGGCGCCCGACCTCGTCAAGCGCCTCGTGTTGGTGGGTACCGGCCCGCGCGGTGGCGAGGGCATGGCCACGCTCACGCCAGAGGCGCAGGAAATCTTCGGCGCCACCTATGACGAGCCCGATCATCTCTGGCTTCGCGTTCATTTCACGAAGTCCGAGACGAGCCAGGCTGCGGGCCGCGAGTTCCTCAAGCGCTTCCGGCTGCGCGCCGAGAACCGCGATCCCGAAGTCAACGAGAAGGTCGCGCCAGCCCAGATCGAGGCGATCCGCGAATGGGGCGCGCCGCGTTGGGATGCGTTGGACTATCTCCGGGAGATCTTCCACCCGACACTGGTGATCAACGGCAGCCATGACGTGATTGTCTATACGGCGAATTCGCTCATTCTTCAGCGCAACCTGCCCAACGCGGAACTCATCCTCTATCCGGACTCCAATCACGGGTCGCAGTACCAATATCCCGCGCTGTTCGTCGCCGACGCGACGCGGTTCTTGGATGCCAATGTGCCGTTTCCAATTCAGAAGGACTAAAATCATGGCGGACAAGACGATGAAGATTCCGGGTCCCGACCACCCGATTACGATCGATGCGAACCCATCTCGCGTGGTGGTCAAAGTCGGCGGAAAAATTATCGCCGATACAAGCGAAGCGTTGACGCTTCGTGAGGCGTCCTATCCGCCCGTTCAGTATATCCCGCGTCGGGATGTCGATATGGCCGCGCTCACGCGCAGCGAACATACCACGTACTGCCCCTACAAGGGTGACGCCTCCTACTACAGCATTCCGGCTGGCGGGGATCGTTCGCGCAACGCAGTGTGGACGTATGAGACCCCGTTTGAAGCGATGGCGCAGATCAAGGATTACGTCGCCTTCTACCCGGACCGTGTCGACGAGATCAGCTAACCGACGCGGCCTGGCTTTGATGGCGAAGGCGGTTGACCGCGAGGACGAGTCGCTCGGAGCGAGTTGCGGCCCCGGTCTCACGCCGGAGTGACCTAGAGGAGAGAAGACAATGTCGAAGGCGAAGCGTACCGCACTTGTGACAGGTGCCTCTGGCCTTGCCGGCGGCTACATGCTGGCTCACCTACTTGAGCAAGGCGGCTGGGATATCGTTGCGGTGTCGCGCCGTAAGCCGCGGATTCCCGGTGACTACAGACACATCGCTGTGGATCTTCTCGATCCCGCTGATTGCCGGACAAAGCTCGGGCCGCTCACGAATATCTCGCACCTGTTCTATTTGGCAATCACGGAGCGCCCGGATCCCCTGGAGACGGTGGCGGCGAACGCCAACATGTTCTTCAACCTCGTCAAGACCGTCGAGGCTGCCTCTCCCGCGCTTGAGCATGTCCACCTCTCTCAGGGCACCAGGTGGTACGGAAATCACCTCGGTCCCTACAAGACTCCGACCAAGGAGGACGATCCGCGGCACATGCCACCGAATTTCTATTACGACCAGCAGGACTTTCTTGAAGAATTCCAGAAAGGAAAGCGCTGGACGTGGTCGGTCGGGCGTCCGCACGCGGTCTGCGGATTCTCCACCGGAGGGCCGATGAACCTGACTTTGGCGATCGCTGTCTATGCGAACATCTGCAAGGCATTGGGGCTGCCTCTCAGCTTTCCGGGCAAGCCGGGAGCCTATACCGCACTTTACCAATGTACGGACGCCGCTCTTCTGGCAAAGGCCGTCGAGTGGATGGCAACTGATCCGAAATGCGCCAACCAGGCTTTTAACATCACCAACAGCGATCTTATCAGGTGGCAGAATTTGTGGCCCAAGTTCGCCAATTTCTTCGGACTAGAGCTGGCTCCGCCACGACACATCAACCTCGCGCGGTCGATGGCGGATAAGGGGCCGATCTGGGAAAAAATCGTCGAAAAGAACGGATTGCAGAAATTCCGTTTCGAAGAGATTGCTGCCTGGGGTTACCCGGACGGCGTGTTCGCTTCCGATTACGATATCGTCTCCGATACCAGCAAGGCCCGCCGTTTCGGATTCCACGACCTGGTCGACACCGAGGAGATGTTTCTTCGGATGTTTTCAGACTTTCGGCGTGAGCGGATCATCCCGTGACCAACCAAGCGTTCTCGTAGCGTGCGCCAGAACCGCCTCATCACCAGCGCGGAAGCGATCAAGACAATGTCTGGTCAGCCTTGGCCTTCGACGTGGTGATTTCCGCTGATCCCTCCGCAATACAACCCGTTGTCAAAGGAGTATATCCATGAGCGCATCCGTCGTCCTGATCACCGGCGCCTTGACCGGGATCGGCCGCGCCACGGCGCTGGCCTTCGCTCAAGAGGGCGCCCGGATTGTCGTTTCCGGCCGCCGCGACGAGGCAGGA
>Ga0210406_10003575_pt1 | contig 16953 bp, 16 predicted proteins | sample IncBWC30MmetaG_FD_155454 | JGI IMG/M metagenome (GOLD analysis project Ga0210406, IMG submission 155454) | Forest soil microbial communities from Barre Woods Harvard Forest LTER site, Petersham, Massachusetts, United States - Inc-BW-C-30-M | ecosystem: Environmental > Terrestrial > Soil >... | reverse complement strand
AAAGAGACAATAAAGAAGAAGAAAGAAAAAATGAAACAACGCCTTGACACTCACCGGCCTTCTCATGGAAGGGCTGGAAGCAGGTGATGGTTATCCTACCGCTGGGAATCCTCTATGGAGCGCTTGCAACATGGCGACGTAACCTGCGCGCCAACGTGATCGCTCATGCATGGTCCGACATTTTCGAGGGCTGGTTGAAGTTTGTGTAAGCCGCCGGCGGGCCGTGCCACCAAACCAAAGAAAAACTCAGGCCGACCGTTTGGCGATGATTAACGTGATGTCGTCGTGTTGTTCTAGTGGGGAGAAGGCGCGGACGTCTGCGACCACTGAGGTAAGCAGCGATTGCGGAGAGTGGTGGCGGTGACGGCGGAGAGATTCTACCAGCCGGTCTTCGCCGAATTCCTCGAATTCGGGGTCCATGGATTCGGTCACTCCGTCGGTATAGAGCGCGAGCAGGTCGCCGCGACGCAGACTCGATTCGCCGACGGCGCACTCCCAAGTCTTGAAGATGCCGAGCACGGTCGAAGTGGACTCCAGGCGATCGCAGGTGCCATCTCTACGCAGAAGCAAGGCGCAGAGATGCCCGCAGTTGACGTAGCGCAGGAATCCCGACGAATCATCATAATCACCAAAAAACAGTGTGGCGAATGCCCCGTCAGGCGTGTTGTCGCAAAAGAGCCGGTTTACTTTTTGCAGCATGCGTTGCGGTTGCTCCAGCGCCAGGGCGAACTGGCTGCGCAGATTGGCCTGGAGATTGGCCATTAATAGTGCCGCTGCGATTCCCTTTCCTGCGACGTCGGCGATGACGAAACCGAGGCGATCGGGCCCGAGGCTTAGGAAATCATAGTAGTCGCCGCCCACCGCGCGCGCGGGGATGCAGGCTCCTGCATATTCCAGAGACTTCAGTTGCGGCATGGATTGCGGAAACAATCGGGAATGTACCTGCGTAGCGATGGCCAGTTCCTGAGCTACGCGGCGTTCGGCTTCGAGCTTTTCTGCGGCAATGCGGCGCTCGGATTCCACGGCGTGAGTAAGCTCATCGAAGCTAACAAGAGAAAACGTGTTGCCGTCAACATCGCGAAAACGCACGAAAACACTGCCCCAGATCGGCGTTTCTTCTCCGAGTAATTTTGCGCCAGACACAGTTGCGGAAGACGACGATGGTGAATCCGCCGATGCGGACACGTACTTGACGCGGCGCAGTCGCGGCGTGCCAATGAAGCGCACGCCATTGCTGGACCACTGCTGAAATTTTGCCGCAACGTCCGAGGTACACAGGACCACTTGCGTCGAGCGGCCAATGAGTTTGTACTCAGCCGTATTCGGTTTGGGAGTAACGAGCGTGAGGATGGTAGTACCGTCCGGCGGCGAGACGGCCACCCAGCGTTCGCCAGATTGCAAACGCGTATCAATGACCAGGCGAAACGCAAGCTGCTCAACGTAGAAGCGCAAACTGCGATCGAGATCGCGTACGTAGACGCGCACGGCATGGATGCTGAGGAAAGGATCCGCGGGTGTTGTGTGCGCCATATCCATCGCCGGAATTATAAAGCAAAGAACGGAAGCATAAAGCCGCTGCTATCAGAGACCGCTTCCCTCTAAGTCAGCCGCTTTCGCCGGTCCGAGCGTCGTCACCGTGACATCCGCAAAACCCCAGCGCCGTAGGCGCGGTATAAGTTAGCCCTGCCTGTAAGCGCTGGGTGGACGGAGCAAAATCACCAAGCCCAGCACGAAGACGCGACACAGCGGCAAGCCCCTGCGGCGGCATAAACTCAGGGAACGGAGCACCCTCGATTGCCTGTAGCAGCGGCTTTATGCCGCTGCGGTGTTCGAAATCAGGAGGAGAGTCGGCGAACCCAAATCCGCGAGGTTGCCGGCTTGCCAAGGTGCAACGTGCGATTCGAGGAGCGCAGCGTGAGCGTTTCGTCGTATTCGCGGCGAGCGATGGAGAGTTGCGTCCCCGGATAAAGATGCAAACCATCGAGAAATTCCAGAAACTTACCGTCTTTTTCGTACACGCAAACGATTTCCGCGCGCTCGTTGGCTTGCAGATCGGATAGCAGCACTGCTCCCTGTTTGCGCAGTTGCGCAAATCCCCCGCGCAGAGGCACTCCATGCGGACAGGATTTCTTGTTTGCGAAACGTTTCAGAAGCAGAGCTTCGACTTCGGGGGAGATAGCGTGCTCCAGGCGTTCCGCCTCGTCGTGCGCTTTGGACCAGGGCAGGCCAATCACGTCGGTAAGCAACATTTCCGCGAGTTGATGGCGCAGCGCCATTCGTTCGGCAACGGCGCGCCCTTTGCGAGTCAAATCAATGTGGCCGTCGCGTGCCACGGAAACCAGTTCGTCGCGCCGCATGCGTTTCAGCGCAGCGGTGACCGCCGGCGGAGTGACGCCCAACTCCTCCGCCAGCCGCGCGCTTATCGGCGGCTGGCCTTCTTCGACCAGTTCCCAAATCGCTTTCAGGTAGTCTTCCTGTGAGACGCTGGTTTTTGTGCGCATCAAATTGCGAACCCGATTATCGCAAAAATCGCTGCCCCTGGCGCAGCTGAAAGCCAGACCGCTGTTTTCTCCAGAATTCGTAGCCGTGGACTTCAGTCCGCCATCTCTTGTAGAGGCCAGTCGCTACGAATCGAAAAAGACGGTATCGGCCTGAAGGCCGGCCGCAACCGAACCGCGGCTTATTCGTTGCGAGCAGTGTCGCGCAGGCGTGCGGTTAACGATTCTATTCTAGTTCGAATGTCTTCAAAAATTCTTTGGTACACAAGGGGATCGGCGCCGTACGGATCTTCGACGTCCCAGTCTTCCACTTTGTCCCAGTCGCTCCGCGGAAAGGCTCGTTGCTTCGGATATCCGCTCATATTGATTACCAGATCGGTCGCTTTCCGCTCCTCGCTGGAGATTGCTTTCGAAGACAGATTCGCCACTGGATATCCGTTTCGCTCGAGCGTATCGAGTGTTTGTTTTTGTATCACGCCCAGCGGACTAAGTCCGGCACTGCTGCAATCGAAAATTTCGCATGCGTCGCGCAGCGCGATGGATTCCGCCATAGGACTGCGGCAGGAATTTCCAATGCATACGAAAAGGACGCGCAACTTCCTTGCGGAATCTGACTTCGAAGACGGAGTGCTCGTTGTCATTTGTTGGAATGCGCTGACACTGTTTCCGCTGGCGCGGATTTCCTCTCGATGAGATCGAGAAAGTGTCTGTGCACGGTGGTATCGCTCGTCAATTCCGGATGGAAAGTTGCCGCGAGCACGTTGTCCTTCTGCACCAGCGACGGCTTGCCTGCGTATTCGGCAAGGATTTCCACCCCAGGGCCAACATTTTCGATGATCGGTGCGCGGATGAAAACCATCTCTATTGGCTCGGCTTTGAGTTTCGAGTCGCCGGAGGACACTTCGCTGGCGAGTTGACGGCCATAACCATTTCGCAGAACCGTCATGTCGAGCAGCCCGAGCGAATCTTGCGCCGGATTTTTTACCTTCGTGGCAAGAAGAATGGCTCCCGCGCAAGTCCCGAAAACAGGTTGTTTTTTTGCGGCGAATTTTTTGATGGCTTCGGCCAGTCCTTCTTCCTGGAGAAATTGCAGTTGCGTGGTCGATTCGCCGCCGGGCAAGATCAAGCCGTCGCATTCTTCCAGATCGGCCACTGTGCGCACTTCTTTGGTTTCCGCTCCGAGAGACTGCAACATCGCGGCATGGGCAGCGAAGTCGCCCTGGATAGCGACAATTCCGATTTTAGGTGTCGCGATGTCTGTCATTCCCCAAGCCATCCGGTGTTAGCAAACGCTTGCCGCGGCCGCCGTTGCTTTTGCAGTTGTAGCGGCCGGTCTTTAGACCGGTACTTTTTCTCTTCACGCTGTGCGAACCAGTATTCAAAACTGGCGCAGTGCCGTAAAACTTGCAGCGAGCAGGTCGCTGCTACGCACGCTACCAGCCCCGCGTCGAGAGCAGATCTTTCTGCTCCATCTGCCGCACGTCCAGCCCAGGCATGGCTTCGCCAAGTTCTTCGCTGGCTTCAAGAACGGCCTTCGGATCTTCGAAGTGCGTGGTGGCTTTCACTACAGCTTTGGCGCGAGTTTCGGGATCGCTGGACTTGAAAATCCCCGAACCGACGAAGACAGCTTCCGCGCCGAGGCTGCGAACCAGCGCTGCGTCTGCCGGAGTGGCGATGCCGCCGGCAGAAAAATTTGGAACCGGCAATTTGCCCGTCTTGGCAATCTGGCGAATGAATTCCAGCGGCGCGCCGAGTTCTTTTGCTTCGCGCATCAATTCGTCGTCGCGCAGGGTGGTGAGTTTCTTCATCTGGCTGACGATGGTGCGCATGTGGCGCACGGCTTCCACCACGTTACCAGAGCCGGCTTCGCCCTTGGTTCGAATCATGGCCGCGCCTTCGCCGATGCGGCGAAGCGCTTCCCCAAGATTGCGTGCACCGCAGACGAATGGAATGCGGTAGTCGTGCTTCCAGATGTGATTTTCTTCGTCGGCCGGCGTGAGCACTTCGCTCTCGTCGATGAAATCAACTTCAAGCGCTTGCAGCACTTCGGCTTCGGCGAAGTGGCCGATACGCACTTTCGCCATCACCGGAATTGTGACGGTCTGCATAATTTCGCGAATCACTTTGATGTTGGCCATGCGCGCGACGCCGCCTTCTTTCCGAATGTCGGAAGGGACGCGTTCTAGAGCCATCACGGCGCAGGCGCCAGCCTTTTCAGCGATGAGCGCTTGTTCGGCGTTGGTGACGTCCATGATGACGCCGCCCTTTAACATTTCGGCCAGGCCCACTTTTACGCGCCACTCATTGGCAGTCGCTGCTGTGCCGTTTCCACCGCCATTTACTTTTTTGTCGCTCATGATGATCTCCTGAGGAAAACACCGGTCGAAAGACCGGCCGCTACAAAACCAAATGACGCCCGCTTCTAAAGAGCAACGGGCTGGCCCACTACTACGAAGCGGCCATGCCCGCGCGCCAGCAAGTTGCCTTGCGCGTCGTGAATTTCCCCCACGCGAAACCGGTTGCGCCCTTTTTCGGATTCTTGCCACCCAGAGATGATAATTTCGCCATCTACCGGAACCGGCTTGCGATATTCGATGTTTAGTTCTGCGGTGACAGCGCGTTCGTCCGTCAGTTTGGAAATTTTGCCCATAGCTTCGTCCAGCAAGATGGCGATGATGCCGCCGTGCGCGAAACCCGCTCCTCCGCCGTATCGTGGGCCAAGGATCAATCTGCCGGTACAGCGCTGGGCATCCTGATCCAGTTCGAACGTCAACTTCATCCCAAACTGGTTCGCGCCGCCACAACCAAAGCAATGGTTGCCCGGATTGGGTTCAAGTATGAGTTTCGCGCACATTCGATTCAGACTTCCTTCTCATCCCACCAACAGGGTCATTCCGCCTGCCTGTGCTTTCCCGGGAGCGAAGCGAAGAATCTCTCTTCGATCGCCCCGACGAGCAACTCCCCCGGGAATTACCGCCACCCTAGCGCCTCAGACCAACGCCACGCGGCTGCGCTCTGCGCGACGCACCCCGCGCTGCCGTTTCCGCATCTCCACCCGCAGAAGCTCAGCCAGCGTCGTCGCCCCCCGAATCAGTTCTTTTTCATTCAAGTTCGCGAACCCAAGCCGCAGCGTGTTCGGCAAGTGTGACTGCACATAAAAATACCGCCCCGGCGCAAAGAGCAGCCCACGCTCCTTGGCATGGATCAATAGTTCGCTGGCGTCAAAGCCCGGCGGCAGCTCCAGCCACAGGCACATGCCGCCTTCAGGACGCGTCCAGCGCGTCTCTTCCGGCATGTGTTGGCGAAGAGCTTCGTCCAGCGCGGCCAGGCGCGTCGCATAAAGCTTGCGCATCTTCGCGAGATGCTTGGAGAAATAGCCGCGGCGCAGAAATTCCGCCAGCGTAGCTTGCGCCAACTGGTCGGTGTGCAGGTCGGTGGTCTGTTTCACTAAGCGAAGACGCTCGACAGCTGCGGCGGGAGCGACAATCCAGCCCACGCGCAAACCGGGAAATGCCACTTTGGAAAAACTGTCAATGTGAATCACCAGATTCGAACGATCCAGCTGCTTGAGCGACGGAACGCGCTCTTCGCGAGCGTGCAAGCGCGCGTAGATGTGATCTTCGACCACCGGAACTTGATGCCGCGCCGCGAGTTCCAGCAGTTTGCGGCGCGAAGCCAGCGGCATGGAAGTGCCGGTGGGATTCTGAAAATCGGGAGTAAGTACAATCAGCTTCACGCGATTGGCGGCGAGCGTCGCTTCCAGCGCTTCCAGATCGAGGCCAAGAGGCTTGCCTGGTTCGGCGTGAGTATTCACGGGAACGCCTAGGCAACGCGCCCGCGCGCCGTTGAAAATCGCTCCTGCACCGGGATAAGTCGGATTTTCGAGAACCACGCAATCGCCAGGCCGCACAAAGGCTTTGCTGATCAGATCGAGAGCTTGCTGGCAGCCATCGGTGATGAGCAAGTTTTCGTCTTTAGCCGCGATGCCATCGCTGCTCAGAAGTGCGAGCAGCGCTTCCTTCAGCGGCGCATACCCATCCGACGAGCCGAGATTAAGAACGTCGGTCGCTTCGCGGCGCAGCACGGTGTTGACGCAAATTTGCAATTCCTCGACCGGAAAATGATCGACGGCGGGGCGAGCCATCACGAAAGAGAGCGCATCGTCCGGAGCGCTGGCGGTCAGGCGGCTCAGAATTTCATCGCCGCGTTCGTCGGCGAAGAGCAATTCCCAGCGCAGGCCATTGCCATTTCCAAGCATCGGCGGAGGCGGCGGAGTCAGCTTCAGGCCATTGCCGTTGCCTTGAATGAAAGTGCCGCGGCCGACATGTCCCTGGATCAGTCCTTCGGATTCGAGTTCGGCATATGCATTGGCAACGGTCGTGCGATGAACGCCAAGCACCGTGGCGAGTTCGCGGCTGGCGGGAATGCGGTCGCCGGGACGAAGATCACCGGCATGAACCAGCGCGCGAAGCTGATCGCGCAATTGAATGTACAGGGGTACGTGGCTTTCGGGCTGGAGATGTACGGGCAGCATTGTCTCTCCCCAAAGAGTCAATTCTAGCAGATATTGGACTGTTACAAGAGCCAATTTGTCTTTTGTCAGTTGCTGGCTGCTGGCCGGAAAACTGCCGCGAGCCGACTCCGCTCCGTATCGATATAGCTGCGGGTCTATCCCCAGGGTCTGCTTCGAGTGCGGCAACCCCAGCTGCCGCTTTTTCGCGTGGCCATAACGACGACCGTAGCTGGCAAGCCACCCGGGGGGCGCGCCTTTCAAATTAATTTTCCGGTTCGCTCGCTGCATCCCGTTTCGCAGCCGGAGACGGCTCGGATTCGGGATCTTCCGTCTTCTGCCCTGCCCTCAGAGGCGTCGCGCAGAGTTGCGTGAAGTCCGCTACGTCGCACTGGTAGATCGAGGTCAGTGGCAGGTCTTCTTTTTTCACGATGTAATCGCCGCTGGACATATCGTCGGACTGGTCCACGGACGTAGTCACAACGGAGTTTCCAGGCAGCGCGCGAACGCGGAACTGAAGCGAGGATGGCTCGTAGTTCGCAAAACTGAAACAGTGGCCGATACAGGCACGATCGATCGAATGATAGATAAATTGTATGCGCCAGTCTTGCGGGGGATCTGCGACGGCAACGATGCGAGTGCCGGGCGCAAGCCCTTGGATAGCTTCGCGGGCAGTGCGTTCCATGTGGTCGAGCTTACCGGTGTCCTGGTAAAGAAAAAGAAAAAATAACCCAGCGCAGAGAACATTGCCGAGAAAGGACCAGCGCGGCAGGCGGAGACAAGCATGAACCAGTAAACCGAAAATGGCGGTGACGAGCGTCAAGCGCGAAACCAGCAAGCCGATCCATCCGGCGTACAGGCCAACGCGAAAATTTTCCGGCAGGCAGAATGTAGCAATCACGGCGAGCGCGTAAAGCTCGATCGCTAAGCGCAGCGTCGCTGACGGCGAATTTGCCCGGAAGATCCAATCATAAATCGCACCCAGCGCAATGGTGATTCCCCAGGCGAGCGTTATCCAGGAAAGCATCACGTAACGATGGCCGAAAAGATTGAGCTGGTCTTGCCCGAGGAGCTGCCAAAATCCGTCGGAGCGCCCGTCGGCTTCAAGCGATTCATGGGCGACGAAATAAAGTCTCATGGATACGACGCACGGAATGGCGACCGCCGGTAGAGCCAGACGCGTCCAACGCGACAAGCGCCGCCAGAAGGAAACGTAACCGCCTAGGGCCACGAACAAGACAAACCCGATGGGATGCGCGAGCAGACTTAATGCTGAAAGTGCGGTGGCGCCGAGCCAGTTCCCCGCCCCGCCGCGCCAAGCCAGAGCCAACGCGACAAAAGCAAAGCCGATCGAGAGATAGTAGTTCATAAAGCCCATGTGAAAGACATAGCCATAGGCAAGAACAAACAGAAATGGCGTGAGCTTCCAGGGCAGATTGCCGGATACTTCGGTAAGGAAAGAAAAGCTTCCCCAGAAAAAAACCAGCACTACAAAGGACACGACGATTTTCTCTGCCGCAGCAAAACCGACAAGATTCCCGGCATGAAGAAGCAGCAGGTCGAAGAGAATATTGCTCCACTGGCTGGCGATAGCCAGGCCGGAGATTTGGTGATGTTCGATCAGTTGAGCCAGCCATGCGTTGTAAACGTGGCTGCCGAGATCGCCGGCCTGGATGCGGGAATGCCAGAAGCATGGAACGACCAAAAGCGCGGAGACGACGATGACGGCGAAATTATTTTTGCGAAGAAAACTGACAGCGTCGCGAAAGGCGGAAGTAGACGAGCGTCTGTCAAAAGAATCAAGGGACATTCAGGTGAAAGCTCCGCGAGCATTTTACACGGAGAGTCGCAGACGGCGAGGGGTCAATCCGTTTTCTGGTTAGCGAATGGCGTTGTGATTTTCGCCGAGGCGTTTGAGGCGTTCGCGCAGGCGGCGCTGTAGCACCGTGGGCGTATTCGGATTGAACGCCACCAGATACCACAGCGGCTGGCTGCGGTCCTTGCTCAGATAGGTGAGCGTGTTGGCGTCGGCGTTGGGATGGCGAGCAACGTTTTCGCGGATGGCGCCGTAAGGATGGCGGCCGAGCTTCTGCAAAGTTTTCGCATTTGAGCGCGGATGCTCGCTGATCAGGCGCAGCAGGTAGTAATCGGTTTCGGGAGCCTGCTTGACGAGTTTCTCCAGCATTTCCGGTTTGGCATCGGCGCTGAGAACCAGGCCAATTTTTTCGTCCCACGCGGTGTTGATCTGGTTGAGTTCGCGCGTGCGCGCATGAATCAGCTCTTCCAGCGAGCGGCGCTCCTGCTGAGCGCGGGCCAGCGGCAAATCGGTGCCTTCCAACGAATCGAGCACACGCAAAAGGTGCTGCCGTTCGCCAAAAACAATCTGCGAAGTGCGCGTGTTGGTGGCTTTCTCTTTTTCCTTGTGCTGAACCAGATCCGAACGTCGCATGTCACTTGCTCCAGCCCGCTTCTCCCAAGAGTCGAAGAACGGGCAAATCTCCGACGGAAGGTGCGAAAACTCGATTGGCTGAGAAAAATCTTCGGGCGATTGTGATTATGTTCCGCGGAAACGGTGCGGTAAAGTTTAGAGGAGTGACGTTGTGCCCGATGCGGCACCGTGTAGTTCAGGTACGGATTGGGCATTCGAGTGGATTGACAGCAGAAAAGCAGAGGGCGACACGATGTCGGCATTTACCGAACATAAAGACGAGCTGGAACACTACGAACAGATGTTTGGTAGAGAGCGCGGGCGGCTGGCGGTGGGACTGGACCGGCTGACGAATGCGCTGGTTTTGGTTGGGCAGCATGGCGTGTATTGCACTAGTCAGCGGAATCCCACGGCGCCGGCGATGGATGTTCAGATGATTACGCAGGAACTGGTGCATGCGAAGGAGTTGGTGCAGTCGGTGATGGAGGAGATGCGGTTGGCGCGCGAAGCGCGGAGTAGTTGACCGCTGCAGTGTGCGCGGGGCAAATCGAAGAGAGGTTCCTCGCTTCGCTCGCAATGACGGCTTTTTACACTCTGCAGCAAGCAAAAAGCGGTGGCTATTTTTCCAACAGGAAGGGATTGCTTTGGCGCTCTTCGCCGATGGTGGTGGTGAGTCCGTGGCCGGGATAAACGACGGTGTCGTCAGGAAGCGCCAATAGTTTGTGGACCAGAGAGTCCATCATCTTTTCCATTGAGCCGCCCCATAGATCTGTGCGGCCTATGCTTCCGGCGAACAGCGTATCTCCCGCGAAGAGTTGCGGCGCGGCGACGGTGACTCTTCCTGAATCCGCTGGCAGGAACAGGCAGGAACTGCCAGGCGTGTGTCCCGGCGTGTGAATCACCTGCGCTTGCAGGTTGCCCCACTGCAGCTTGTCGCCCTCGCGCAAGAACTGGTGCACTTCGCTAAGCGGCGGCGGCTCGACACCGAGGAACGCGGCTTGCATGTCCATGGCCTGATAGAGCGCAACGTCCTCGCGGTGCATCAAAACAGGGGCGCCGGTATAGTCATGCAATTTTTTGAGCCCGCCGACGTGATCAATGTGTGCATGAGTGCTGACAATCGCCTTTACCCTAAGTTTGTGGCGCCCGAGCAGATCCATGATGCGGTGAATTTCATCGCCGGGATCGAGCACTAGCGCTTCGCGCGTGATGGGGTCGGCGATGATCGAGCAATTGCACTGCAGCAGCCCGACCGGCAACGTGAAATGAAGAAAGTTTTGCGGAGTTTGCGACGGAGAGGCGTTCGCCATATTCGCCAGTATAACATTCGCTGGTAAATCGCCTGCGGCCTGCTACGGATTCTCCAGGGATCGCAAGGTAGGGTTGCGGCCGGGCCGCGCGGGCGTTTGCTACACTTGAGATAGAAAACGATGAGTGATCGAACGACAAAAAGAATCATTGAGACACCGCTATTGGGTGTTCACAGAAACGCTGGCGCGGCCATCGGAACTTGGTTCGGGTGTGCGTTGCCCGATCATTTCAGCGGCCCCGCTAACCGCGGCGACGTCGGCGACTGGCTGGCGGAATATCGCGCTGCGCGCGAAACTGTGGCGCTGATTGATAAAAATTATCGAACCTACCTGCGATTCACTGGGCCGGATCGGGCCCGTTATCTGAATGCAGTTCTCACCAACAACATCAAGGACCTTGCCGTGGGCGATGGCGTTGTTTCGTTGCTTTTGAATCCGCAAGGACGAATTCAGGCGGAGATCGAGACTTACGCGACGGCAGAGAGTCTTTTTTGCATTTCGAACGCGATGATTCGCGAGACGCTAGTACCTGCGCTCGACAAATTCATCATCATGGATGACGTTACGCTGACGGATCAAACGGAACTCTTTGGCACGGTGGCGCTCGAAGGTCCGCTGGCAGCGGACATCGTGAAAAAGTTGACGTCGATCGATCTCGCGGGCCTCGGTGAGCTTTCGTTTCAGGAGACTTCCGTCGCCGGAATTTCCTGCGGACTGACGAAGCGATCGCCGGGCGGCGTCGCCGGCGCGGAATTTGTCGCTGCGCGCGAAGATTTGCCGCGGCTCTGGCAGGCGCTGCGCGAAACGGTTGAAACGGCCGGCGGATGCGCGATTGGCTATCAGGCGCTGAATGCGTTGCGGCTGGAGCAAGGAATTCCGTGGTTCGGCTACGACTTCAGCGACAAACAAGTCCCGCATGAAGCGGGGCTGGAGAATTCGCACATCAGCTATACCAAGGGCTGCTATACCGGACAAGAGATTGTGGAACGAGTGCGCTCGCGAGGTCAGGTCAACCGGATACGAGTGCTGCTGAAGTTTGCTTCGAGTGAGCCGCCTGCCGCCGGGACCGCGCTGCTGGCCGAGGGCAAAGAAGCGGGCTACGTTACGCGCGCAGCGTTCTCGCCGATGCTACAAGAGCCGATCGGAATGGCCTATGTACGCCGCGAGAATGTCACAGCGGGTAGTGAGTTCTTCTGCGGCGATGCCAGAGCGAGCATCGTTGCTTCTCCAATTGTCAGCCACACGAAAACGGCCTAGACTCGAACACCGACGAAAGAATGCAGGGCTGTCCGGTAACAACCACGACCTTAAAACTCGCCAGTCCCTGCGCTGCATGGCACCCCGATGTTTGAGCGTTACACCGAAAAAGCGCGGCGAGCTGTATTCTTCGCTCGATACGAAGCCAGTCAGTACGGCAACTCGTATATCGAGACGGAACATCTGCTGCTGGGACTGTGGAGAGAGGATCTCGCACTCAGGGGAATTCTGAAGGATACGGGTATCGATTCCGAGATTCGCGCTGCCATCGAGCGGGTTATTAGCCGCGGAGCACCCATTAGCCATTCGACTGAAGTGCCCCTTTCCGCTCACGCCAAGAAAGCCTTGCTTTTTGCCGCGGAGGAAGCCGACAGACTCGGTCAGCGTCACGTTGGCACCGAGCATATGCTTCTCGGCCTGCTACGAGTGGAAGGTTCACTGGGCGCTCAGGTGGTGCGGGACAGGGGCCTGAAGACCGAAGCGTTGAGAGAAAAGTTTGCAAAAGGTCCGCTGCCGGCAAGTTTCAGGAAGCCATCACTTCCAATGCTGGAAGATTTTCTGACGGGACTGAAGTCGCGCGGCTCGGGCGAGCTGATGTCGTTTTTCGCCAAGAATGCTCAGATTGTGGACGTTTACGGAAGGCGCTGGACCTACGACGAGATTTCCCGAAATTTTGCGACGCTGTTCGTCCCTTACGCCAAAAAAAACGCCACTTATGCGATCGAGGAAACGCTCGTTAACTCGAGCGACCATCTCGTCGCTGTAGTGCTGTGGAAGAACGCTCTGGTGGCCAGCATGGAACGGGTGTGGGCGCACCGGATGACTGTCGTTCTCCTGTCTCACGGCGATGAGTGGGCTATCGTTTTAATGCACATAACTCCAGTGCAGCCCTAATCTGATGGCTAGGCTTTTCACGAAGCTGGTACCCTCCCTCTGTCCACCTCTGTACCGTAAGCCACTGAAAACAAAAGGGCGATGATTGATTGAAAAGTGAAGAATAGGAAAGGCAAGAGGGTTAGAAGGACGAATCGAATTAGAGCATCAAAAGAAACGAGTTAGTTCCCCACAGCGGCGGGTGGATGCGCGGAAGCAATTCTTAACCATTGGTGTTATACGCCGTGTGTTAACAGAGCCAAGAAAATTCTGACTTCTTGCGGAAACACTCCCGGAAGGCGGCTGGCATTTTCTGCACAGTTGAAGCGCGCCCTCCGTCAAAGAATGTGCCAAGGCAGAAGCGGCCCTTGCGCCACGATCTTTTAATTTTTGCTGTAGACGCGGACGTAGTCCACCAACATTTGTTGGGGGAACTGGGTGGTGGCGTCGGGGCTGCCCGGCCAGACTCCACCGACCGCCACGTTCATAAGAATGAAAAAGGGATGATCGAAAACCCATTGGCCGCCTGCGGGCCATTGCGCCTGGGTGAAGGTGGCGTAGTTGTTGGAATCCACGTAGAAGCGAATCGTTCCGGGTTCCCACTCGATGGCGTAGATGTGAAAATCGTCGGAATAATTCTGGCCGACCGGTAAGGAGACAGTTGCAGTCAAATCGGAAGTAGGCGCGGTCGAGCTTGGACCATGAAGTGACCCGTGAATGATTCCTGGCTCGCGCCCGATATTTTCCATGATGTCGATTTCGCCGCATTTGGGCCAGCCGTTTTGCGTAATGTCGTTACCCAGCATCCAGAAAGCGGGCCAGATTCCCTGCCCTTTGGGGATTTTGATGCGTGCTTCGAAGCGGCCGTAGGCCTGCGTGAATAGATTTTGCGTTTTCAGCCTGGCGGAGGTGTAGTTGCGTGCGATGCCGTCGGCGCCGGTGTAGTTCTCTTGCATCGCGGTAATCACCAGATTGCCCTTTTGCATTTGTACATTTTGCGGGCGCGATGTGTAGGACTCGAGTTCCTGATTGCCCCAGCCGCTGCCGCCGAGATCGTACGTCCACTTGCTGGAGTCGGGCGCGGAGCCGTCGGCGGAAGAAAATTCATCTGACCAGACCAGAGTGAATCCTGAACCGGGAGGAAGAACCGGTGGCTGGGCAATGGCACCGCCGCCTCCACAGCTGGATGCAAATAAAAAAGTTACAGCGGACAGGCCGAGAGCGAGCGTGCGCATGGCGCGATGATATAGGAGTGGCACAGTTGAGGAAAAGACTTGGCGCCGAGCAAAGCTACGCAATGTTCAATGCGCGTTTGAAGGAGCCCTTTTCGCTGTCGATCTTTTTTTGTAGTTGCAAGATCGAGTAGAGGAGAGCTTCCGGACGTGGCGGGCAGCCGGGGACGTAAACGTCGATGGGAATGACTTGATTGCAGCCTTGCACAATGGCGTAGTTGTTGAAGACGCCGCCGGAAGTGGCGCACGCGCCCATGGAGATGACCCACTTGGGCTCGGGCATTTGATCGTAAAGCTGCCGAACGACGGGAGCCATTTTTTGCGAGAGGCGTCCGGCGACGATCATCAAGTCGGCCTGACGCGGCGAAGGGCGAAAAACTTCGGCGCCGAAGCGTGCTACGTCAAAACGCGCGGCGGCCATGGACATCATTTCGATGGCGCAGCAGGCGAGGCCGAATCCGAGCGGCCAGATCGAGCTTCTGCGCGCCCAGTTCACGGCTTTGTCGAGCGTGGTGAAGATGATGCCTTCGTCTTCGAGCAGTTTGCCGAAGTCGTCAGGCTTGGTCAGTGTGACGTGTTTGCCGAGGGATACGCTCATCGTGGCCTCGACAGTATTTTCGCATAGCGAGAGGGAGGAAACAAACCGATATCGGGCACTCCTTGGCTGTTGGTAGCGTCAAATCAGAGTAAGTGCGCAAAGCGCAAAAAATCACAATCGATCTAGGCTCGCTCTGGCTTCTCGGGGGACTTCTGGTCGAAGTAAATCATCTTTATCGGTATGACCATCTCGCTCCGTTGAGACTTCATGTTGACGTCTTGGCCACCACGAGCGACCAAATCCCGGGGGTTAAGGGTACTGCGAAAATCCATCGTGCCCGGTTGACCAATTTCGGTGTCTTCCCTACTGCTATCGTCGCTTGCAACTCTTTAGTGAACGGCATTCCGGAAACGAGTCTTAATTACGCGGCCGAGCGGTGTGCCAAGGGAGCGAAGCCCAAGATCCCGCTGTACAGCTCCGAGACCGGATAAAACGATAAATCGTAAAGACGGCTTGCGCACTCCAAAAAGCTAATCCACGAGCAAAACAACTTTGCCGAACTGCTCGCCTGCTGCAAGGTACTCGTGTGCCAGGCGGCATTCGGCCAGGGAGAAGGTGCGATCGATGACCGGCTTGAGACGGCCTGCGGCGACGAGTTTCAGGACCGTGGCGAATTCGGATTTAGTACCCATGTAGGAGCCGAGAATGGAGAGCTGGCGGCTGAAGAGGAAGCGCAGATCGATCTTAGCGTCGTAGCCGGTTGTGGCGCCGCAGGTGACGAGGCGACCGCCGCGGGCGAGGCTAGCTACGCTGTCGTCCCAGGTGGCCGTGCCTACATGTTCGAAGACTACGTCCACGCCGCGCTTACCCGTCAGGCCGCGGACTTGGTCTTTGATTTTTTGCGTTCTGTGATTGATTACTTCGTCGGCGCCTAGTTCTTTGGCTTTGGCTAGCCTGGCGTCGTTGCCCGCGGTGGCGACTACGCGGCAGCCAAACATTTTTGCGATTTGGATTGCGGCGGAGCCTACGCCACTGCCTGCTCCGAGGATGAGAACGTCTTCCGCTGGCTGGAGTTGCGCGCGGGTTAGCAGCATGTGCCATGCGGTTTGAAATACGAGCGGGACGGCGGCCGCTTGTGCGAAGGACAGGTTTTCTGGATAGGGGAAGCAGTTTACTTCTGGGCAGCGGACGAATTGGGCGCAGCCGCCATCGATCAGGTAGCCGAGATTTGTGAATTGCGGGCACTGGTTGTCATTTCCCGCCAGACATGCAGGGCATCTTCCGCAGCTGACTCCGGGAGCCAGTACAACTTTTTGGCCGGGCTTGACGGTGGTCACGTTTGGGCCGATTTTCGTGACAACGCCGGCGATATCGCTTCCGGGAATGTGCGGCAACGGGAAATTGATACCGGGAATTCCCTGCCGCACCCAGAGATCGAGATGGTTCAACGCGCAGGCGTATACGCGAACCAGGACTTCGCCGGAGCGGGGTTCGGGTTCGGGAGTGTCGGTGTAACGGAGGACGTCCGGTCCGCCGTGGTGATCGAAGAGGATGGCCTTCATGCGGTGCTCCTGATGATGCGAAGGGTTATGTTAGTGATGTGGCTTCGCCATATCAATGAGCGGAGCCGGATGCGGCGAGCCGCGGTGTGCAGAAGAGCCGGTCGGAAGACCGGCCACTACAGTCGGAAAAAGCCACCTGCGCAAAACGGCGGAACCTGAACAAGCATCCAAGGCGCGCGGAGCGCTTCATCCTGAGCAAGCCTGTGGTTACGTTGACAGGACGGGGAGTGCGGCTTAGGCTGAACTGGAGACAGATAGAGCTGATCATGGACTTGTTCGAAGAGATTGTGCATATGAGGAAAGCGGGGCTGCGCAGCGCGCTGGCCACGATTGTGCACACGAATGGCTCGATTCCGAGCTACGAGAGTTCGCGGATGCTGGTGCGCGAAGACGGTTCGATTGCGGGGACGATTGGCGGCGGATGCGTGGAAGCGGACGTGTGGGCGGCAGCCCGCGAAGTGATGAACAAAGAAACGCCGCGCAAAATGGTTTTTCAATTGAACAACGAAGCCAGCTACGACAACGGTTTGATCTGTGGCGGCACGCTGGAAGTTTTTGTGGAGCCGATCCTGCCGCAGCCGGTCGCTTATATTTTTGGCGGCGGGCATATTTCAATGGCGCTGGCAAAGTCGGCGAGCGCGGCGGGATTCGGCATCGTGGTGATTGACGATCGCGAGCAGTTCGCGAACAAAGAACGATTTCCGATGGCCCAGGAAGTTTACACCAGCTACGAGGATGCGTTTGC
>Ga0210406_10003574_pt1 | contig 16955 bp, 17 predicted proteins | sample IncBWC30MmetaG_FD_155454 | JGI IMG/M metagenome (GOLD analysis project Ga0210406, IMG submission 155454) | Forest soil microbial communities from Barre Woods Harvard Forest LTER site, Petersham, Massachusetts, United States - Inc-BW-C-30-M | ecosystem: Environmental > Terrestrial > Soil >... | reverse complement strand
CGGGAACGAGCGCCGCGCCTGCCGAAGAAGTGGTCGAGGAGATCAAGAAGCGCGGTGGCACGGCGATTGCGAATTTCGAGACGGTGGCGGAAGCCATTCCGGCGAGCCGGATCGTCAAGATGGCCACCGATCATTTCGGCAAGCTCGACGGCGTCGTCAACAATGCCGGCATCCTGCGCGACATGATCTTTCACCGCATGAGCGTGGAAGCCTTTGAATCCGTCATCAAGGTGCATCTGATGGGTTCGTTCTATGTCGCGCATGCCGCGGCAAGGCTGTTCCGCGAGCAGGAGCGCGGCTCGTTCGTGCATTTCACCTCCACCTCCGGCCTGGTCGGTAATTTCGGCCAGGCCAATTATGCGGCGGCGAAGCTCGGCATCGTCGGCCTATCGAAATCGATCGCGCTCGACATGAACCGCTTCAATGTGCGTTCGAATTGCATTTCCCCGTTCGCCTGGAGCCGGCTGATCGGAACCATTCCGACCGGAACCGAGGCCGAGAAGGCGCGCGTCGCAAAAATCCAGCAGATGGGGCCGGAAAAGATCGCCCCGGTCGCCGCCTATCTGCTTGGCGATGCCTCCAAGGACGTCACCGGGCAAATCTTCGGTGTGCGGATGAACGAGATTTTTCTGATGAGCCAGTCGCGACCCTTACGCTCGGTGCACCGCGGCGACGGCTGGACGCCGCAGACCATCGCCGAGCACGCCATGCCGGCGCTGAAACCGTCGTTCTACAAGCTCGATCGATCCGCCGACATTTTTAGCTGGGACGCGATCTGAGGGTTCCTACAATTCGGTCGTCCCGGCGAACTGACCCATAACCACCGGCTCAAGTTGGTGAGAGGCAACTAACCGCAGCGCAAAATCGCAAAGACACGGCGTATGGGTCCCGGCCTGCGCCGGGACGACAAACGAAGCTATCTGCGGTTGTTCGCCCGCATTATGCCGGATTGGGGGCACATGATTTCCTGCCAACAAAACGTGGGAGGAAATCATGACAACTCCACTAAACTATCCCGAACATCAGGACAAAGCCGGCTCTGGCGGTTTCAACCGTCGCAACCTGATCAAGGGCGCGGCGGCGCTGGCCGCCACGGCCGCGACCATGAAGGCGGCCTCTGCGGCGACCGTAACGCCATTCGGTCAAACGGGCGCCCCAACCGCGTCCACCGATCCGCTGCCCTTGGGGCCGCTATCCGGGAGCCGCTATCCGGATTCTCACCTGGAGTCGCTCAAAAAGCCGAAGGTTTCGTTCGGGCCAACCGATTTCCCGGCCTTCGCCGGCACCATGGCGGTTGAGCGCGTCGCGACCGGGACGCGCTGGGCCGAGGGCCCGGTCTATTTCCCGGCGGGGCGCTACGTGCTGTTCAGCGACATTCCCAACAACCGCATCATGCGCTTCTCGGAGGATGACGGTCACTTGAGCGTATTTCGCCAGCCGTCGATGAACTCGAACGGCAACACCATCGATCGGGAAGGACGCCTGATCACTTGCGAACATAGCGGCCGACGGGTCACCCGGACCGAACTCGACGGCTCGATCACGATCATCGCTGACAAGTACAATGGCAAGAAGCTGAACTCGCCGAACGACGCGGTTGTCGCTTCCGATGGTTCGATCTGGTTCACCGATCCGGTCTACGGCATCGGTGGCTATTATGAGGGCGTCAAAGCCGACCCCGAGCAGGAAAAGCATAACGTCTATCGGGTAGATCCGAAATCTGGTGACATCAAGGTTGTCGTCGATGACTTCGTGGAGCCCAACGGCATTGCCTTATCGCCTGACGAGAAGAAACTCTATGTCATCGACACCGGCTTCACGGACGGGCCGGACAACCCGTCGCATATCCGCGCGTTCGACCTGGATGTGGGGGCCGGAAAAGTCTCGAAGGGCAAAGTCTTTGCGGAAATGCCCAAACCCAGCATTACCGACGGGATGCGCTGTGACACCGACGGGCGTGTTTGGTGCTCCGTGGGCTGGGGCGATCCGAACGAGGACGGCGTGCGCTGCTACACGCCAGACGGCGATCTGCTGGGCAAGATCCACATACCGGAAACTGTCGCCAACCTGTGCTTCGGCGGTCAGCAACGAAATAGACTATACATCTGCGGCTCGACATCGCTCTATGCGGTCTACACGAGCGCGCAGGGCGCCATGAAGCCATGACCAGTTCCGAAGCATCAACAGGGCGCATATGATTCTTGCGCGGAAAGCACTAACTCTCCACGTCATGGCCGGGCTTATCCCGGCCATCCACGTCTAAAGGCCGGGAAAGAAAGACGTGGATGCCCGGCACGAGGCCGGGCATGACGACGGAGCCGGTGGTGGCCCTTCGCCGGTCCCTCACCCCGTATTCCGCAACCCCGCCGAAATGCCGTTGATGGTGATCTGGATGCCGCGCAGCAGCTGCTCGTCCGCGTTCTGCGCGCGATATTCCTTCATGAGTTCCACCTGAACGTGGTTCAGCGGATCGAGATAGGGGAAGCGGTTGCGCACCGAGCGTTCCAGCAGCGGATTGCCCTGCAGCAGCCGCTCCTGCCCCATGATGTCGAGCAGCGTTTCGATCGAGGTGTGCCACTCGCGGCGAATGCGTCCAAAAATGTTCTCGCGCAACGCTACGTCGGACACTAGCTCGGCATAGCGCGAGGCGATCGCGATCGAGCTCTTGGCCAGCACCATGTCCATGTTCGACAACAGCATGCGGAAGAACGGCCACTCGCGATAAAGCTCCTGCAGGAACGGCATGCCCTGCTCCGGGTGCTCGGCGACCCAGCTATCGACCGCGCTGCCAAAGCCGTACCAGCCCGGCAGCATCAGCCGGCATTGCGCCCACGAAAACACCCAGGGAATGGCGCGGAGATCCTCGATCGCGCGGGTTTTCTTGCGTGACGCCGGCCGGCTGCCGATGTTCAGCGTCGCGATTTCATTGATGACGGTAGAGCCCCAGAAATAGTCCGCGAAACCTTCGGTCTCATAGACCAGCCCGCGATAGGCCTTGAAGGCCAGCGCCGACAACTGCTCCATCGCCGTCAGATATTCGCGCCGCGGCGCGCTTTGCCGCGGGTGCAGCAGACTCGTTTCCAGCGTCGCGGCGGCAAGTATCTCCAAATTGCTGCGGCCGACCTCGGCATTGGAATATTTGCTGGAGATGATTTCGCCCTGCTCGGTGATGCGGATCTGGCCGTTCACGGCGCCGCCGGGCTGCGCGATGATGGCGTCATAGCTCGGTCCGCCGCCGCGGCCGACCGAACCGCCGCGGCCGTGAAACAGCCTCAAGCGCACACCGTGGCGCTCGAATATTTCAACGAGCCCAATCTCGGCCTTGTAGAGCTCCCAGCCCGAGGTGACGAAACCGCCGTCCTTGTTGCTGTCGGAATAGCCCAGCATCACCTCCTGCACCGAGCCGCGGCTATCCACCAGCCTGCGGTAGTCGTGCAGCGCCAGCATGCGGTCCATGATGCCTGCGCAAGCCTGCAAGTCTTCGATGGTTTCGAACAGCGGCACGATGTTGATCGCGCTGCGGCCGGAGGGGTCGACGAGGCCAGCCTCCTTCAACAGCAGCGCGACCTCCAGCATGTCCGACATGCCCGTGCACATCGAGATGATGCATTGGGGGATCACGTCCGCGCCGTATTTGGCATGCGCCTCGGCGGCGACGTGAAATACCGCAAGCTCCCCGAGCGTCTCCTCGCTGTACTTCACGAAGCTTGAGGTGAGCGGCCGTGCGTTGCGCAGCTCGTTCGACAGCAACGCCACCCGCACCTCCTCGCTCATCGCGAGATAGGAATTTCCGGGCATCGCGGCATCGATCAATTCCGCCACCGTGCGCTCGTGCACGGCGGAATTTTGCCTGATATCGAGACGGGCGAGATGGAAACCGAAACAGTCGACGGCCCGGCGCAACAGCCGCAAGCGCCCGCGCGCGATGACGCGCGAGTTGTTCGCGATCAGCGAGCGGTCAAGCGCATCAAGATCGGCCTTAAACTCCTTCACATTTGCATAGGGCGCGGCCGCGCCGACCGGCCGCCTTTTGGTTTCGACCTCCAGCCTCACGGCGGTTGCGGTGAGCCGGGCATAGATGCCGGAGACGGCCAGCCGATAGGGCTCGCCGCTGCGGTGTGGCGACGGATCGGGTGAGCGCTCGGCAAGCGCGCGCAGCTCTTGCGAGACGTCGACCAGGTGTGCGGCGAGCGACAATTCGCCGCCGAGCGCATGCAGCTCCTCGAGATAGAAGCTCATCACGCGGCTGGACTGCAGGTGCAGCGTACCGCGCATCACTTCGGCCGTGACGAATGGATTGCCGTCGCGGTCGCCGCCGATCCAGCTTCCCATCTGCAGGAACGACGCCAGCTCGCCTGCGGCGCTGTCGCCCTCATTCAACCGGTCTTCCAGGGCGCAGTGCAGCCGCGGCACCTCGTGGAGGAAGGTGTAGTCGTAGAACGACAGCCCGTTTTCAACCTCATCGAGCACGGTGAGCTTGGTGCGGCGCTGGAGGTTGGTCTGCCACAAGGTCAGCACCTCGCGGCGCAACTGCTCGTCACAGGCCTCGGCTTCTTCCGGCGTAAGCTGGACCCGCTCGCGCCGGTCGAGCAGCGCCGCGATCTCCATTTCGCGATCCATCGTGCTCTTGCGACGGACTTCGGTCGGATGCGCGGTCAGAACCGGGCTGACGAAGGCGTCCTCGAAGAAGCGCCGCAGATCGGCGGCGCCAAAGCCGGCCTCGCGCGCGTGCGCTAGAGTCCGGGCAAGCGGGCTTACGCGCGGCGCTCCCGCAGGCCCCCGCGCGCGCATCTGGCGGATGTTGTTATGATCCTCGGCGATATTGGCGAGATGCGAGAAATAGCTGAACGCCCGCACGATGCGCACGGTCTCGGCGATCGACATGCTGTCGAGGATGGTTTCCAGTTCCCGCCGCGCCAGCCTGTCTTCGTCGCGGTGGAACCGGATCGAGGTCTGCCGGATGCGCTCGACCAGGTCGAACACGTCGGCGCCTTCCTGATCGCGCACGGTGTCGCCGAGGATACGCCCCAATAGGCGGATGTCGTTCCGCAGCCGGGCGTCTTCCTCAAGCGCCTGCGCATCCTCGTTGCGATTGGACCGCAATTCGGTGCTGGAAGGCATGCTCTGGGTCGACATGGTGGCTACTCCAGAAACTGCCCCCGCAACCATCAGTGTGCAATTTTTTTGCCGCAGCGCAAGATGAAGATAAAGGCGGGCAGGCCTTCAAATCCTTCGCCCTACCCACTCCCGGCCTGGACGCGGCTTGCCCGGGTTGCACCGCTATCAGGCGTCGGCGAAGCGCGGCGCGCGCTTGTCGATGTTGGCGCGCACGGCCTCGGTCTGATTGGGACTGCCCAACAGCTTCTGCTGCTCGACGGATTCGGCGAGCAGCGCCGGGCCGGGATCGACGGAAAGATTGTTCATTAGCCGCTTGGCGGCGCGGATCGCGTCCGGACTCGGGCCCGCGATCTCGCGCGCGACCTCAAACGCGGCGGCGCGCGGGTCGTCGCAGATCCGCGTCGCAAGGCCATAGGCCATCGCCTCCTGTGCCGAGAAAATCCGCCCCGTGTAGGTCAGCTCGCGCAGGATATCGTCGCGCACGAGGCTCGCCAGGATCGGCGTCCCCGCCATGTCCGGCACCAGCCCCCATTTGATCTCCATGATCGACATCCGCGCATCGGGCGAAAGGAAACGCATGTCGGCGCCGAGCGCGAGCTGGAAGCCGCCGCCGAACGCCACCCCGTGGATCGCGGCGATCACCGGAACCGGCAGCTGCCGCCAGCCCCACACCGCGGCTTGGGGGAAATTGGCGAGGCCATGGGTGCGCGCGGCAAGGTCGCGCTTTTCGCCGCCCGCCACCCCATTGCCGCCCTTCTCCTTCATGGCGACGAAGCGGCCCATGTCGAGACCGGCGCAAAAGGCCCGCCCCTCTCCGGACAATACTACCGCTCGCACCCCTTTTTCGGTGGCGAGCCGCCCGGTTGCGGCCACAAGCGCGTCGAACATTGCTGGATCCAGCGCGTTCATCTTGTCCGCCCGCACCAGGCGGACGTCGGCGATACCGTCCGAAATCGATATCGAGACGCGTTGCTCCATCAGATTCTCCTCAACGCCTTATTTTCTTTGTGGCAGCTTTACAGAAAGCCGTTGTGCGGATGTAGTCAATCGACCAGTGGGCAGACAATTCCTTTTGGGGGAAACGATGTTCAAGGATCAGCTTCTCGCAGGCCGCCGCATTCTCGTGACCGGAGGCGGAACCGGCCTGGGCAAATCGATGGCCGCGCGCTTCCTTGAGCTCGGCGCCGAGGTCCATATCTGCGGCCGCCGCAAGATCGTCTGCGACGAGACCGCAACCGAACTGATGGACCTTTATGGCGGCCGGGTGACGAGTCACGGCGTCGACATCCGAAACGCAGCCGCCGTCGAGGAGATGATCGAGACGATTTTTCGCGAGGCACCCCTCACCGATCTCATCAACAATGCCGCCGGGAATTTCATCTCGCGCTCGGAAGAACTAAGCCCGCGCGGCTTCGACGCGGTCGCCAATATCGTCATGCACGGAACCTTCTATGTGACCCACGCCGTGGGCAGGCGCTGGATCGCCGCCAAGCAGCCCGGCAATGTGGTGTCGATCAGCGTGACGTGGGTGCGCAACGGCTCGCCCTATGTGGTGCCGTCGGCGATGAGCAAATCCGCGATCCATGCCATGACCATGTCGCTCGCAGTAGAATGGGGAAGATACGGCATCCGGCTCAACACCATCGCGCCCGGCGAAATCCCGACCGAGGGCATGAGCAAGCGCATCAAGCCTGGCGACGAAGCCGGCGCGCGCACCAAGGCGATGAATCCGATGGGCCGCGTCGGCACCATGGAGGAGTTGCAAAATCTCGCGGTGTTCCTGATTTCCGGCGGCTGTGACTGGATCAACGGCGAAACCATTGCGATGGACGGCGCCCAGGCGCTTGCGATGGGCGGCAATTTTTATCAGCTGCGCGACTGGACCGACGCCGACTGGACCGCCGCGCGCGAAGCGATCAAGGCGCAGAACGAAAAGGACCGCGCTGCAAGGGGGTGATGGGACTCGAACGAGAGGTCTTGTTCGCGCTCAACCAATCTTGCGGGCTAAGCGTTGCGACGGCCATTGGTCGAGACCCGCAGAGGCACGGCGGCCTTGCTGTCGGCAACCTCGCCGAGCTTGGCGTTCATCGCCTCGCTGATGTCTTTGTCGGAGTGAAGGTACTCGCCCGGAGCTTTCATCGTGTCCACCCCGTAGAGATACATCACGCTCGCCCAAATGCGCTCTCTTTCGCGAGGCGGCGAGTACGTCACCACGTCGGTTTCTTCCTGCCGCACCACCGCGTAGGCCCAACGGTCCGCCTGCTCTCTCGAAATTGAGCCGCTCAAGACACCCTCGAACACCCGGCGGACGGTTTCAATATCGACATGCATCTACCAACCCCCCCTGTACCGGCCGTTGCTGTCAAATTGATAGTGGCGCGTGGTCCCATCGTTCCGCTCGGGACGAACTTGCCGAACGTTGCCCGCCCAATCCACGGTCTCATGCCAACCGCGCGTGCATCCGGTCATGGTATCAAACTCGTGCACGTAGCGACGACCGGCCAATTCGCCCCCATCATTCGCGGGCTGAATCAAGCCGTAGTAGCGGATACGATCATTCTCCAGCGCTCTGTCTCCTCCCAAGCCGTACTTCTCTCTGAAGAACGGCCCAAAGAAGGCGCGATCGATCTCGTGCAGGCGCTCGTGCGAGAGGCGCTGGCTGAGGGATGCCGGAGGGGACGCCTGTTTGATCTGAACGACCACGGCGGCAAAGGCCGTCCGTTCGGCCGTGGCGTCCGTACCAACCAGGATGTCCAACGAAGGTGCGACGTCAACACCGGAAATAAGATCAACGGTCATGGCAATCCTCCTTCGCCACCTCCGCTACGACTTGAGCGTTTCTGTTTGTTGGCGCATCGGCGCGCGCAAAGAACTCACACCACCAAGCATACAGTCGACACACGAATCTTGACCTCTACTTGTAGTTTATGGCCGCAGAATGGCCGACGTCACTTACCGCAACGCAGCACGGCCCAGGCGTCTCTTGCTCTTCAAGTGCCGTGCGAAATTCGACGCGGACGACATGGTGAGATAATGCGCTCAACTCGTCAATGCTTCCCCGCGCCCATATAGCCGAACAAAAACCCCGCGACTTTCCGCTTCTGGATCTCCTCGCTGCCCTCGGTGATGCGGTAGCGGCGGTGGTGGCGATAGATGTGCTCGAACGGCTTGTGGCGCGAATAGCCCATGCCGCCATGTACCTGCATGGCGCGGTCGGCGGCCTCACAACAGAGGCGGTTTGCCCAGAAGTTACACATCGAGACCTTGTCGGAAAGCGTGTGCTCGACTTGCGCCTGGGTCATCTGATCCATCTCCCACGCAGTCTTGCGGATCAACAGCCGCAGCATCTCGGCCTGGGTCACAAGCTCGACCAAGGGCCACTGGATCGCCTGGTTCTCGGCCAGCGCCTTGCCGAACGGTTTTCGCTCGCGCGCATACTTGACGCTCTCATTGATGCAGTAGACCGCGGCGCCGAGCGAGCTCGCGGCCTGCCGGATGCGGTTCTCATGCACAAAACATTGCGCCAGCGACAGGCCGCGGCCGACCTCGCCGAACAGCGCATCTTCCGGAACGAATACGTCGGTGAAACTAACGCGCGGGTGATCCGTCGGCATGTTAAAAGTCCACATGTACTCCTCGACCTTTACGCCTGCGCTTAGGGCCGGCACCAGGAAGCAGGTGATGCCGCGCGCCTCGCCATCGTTGCCCGAGGTGCGCGCAAACAGCGCGCAATGGGTCGCGACATGCATGCCGGTGGTCCACATCTTCTCGCCATTGATGATCCAGCCCTTGATGTTGTCGCGTGTCGCCTGCGCCGCACGGGTTTCCATGTGGGTCGCGTCCGAGCCGTGCTCGGGCTCGGTGAGGCCGAACGTGATGCGGTATTTGCCCCTGATCGAGCCATCGATCATCGCCTTCTGCGCGTCGCTGCCGTAGCGGTCGAGCATCGTTACGATTGGAAAATTGCCGACGATCGAGTGCTCGTTCTGAAGATCGTTGTGCAGGCCAAGACCCTTGGCGGCAAAATGCTCGCGGATGACGGCCATCCAGAGATTGGAACCATCCTTGCCGCCGTAGCGCTTCGCGATCGCAAAGCGCAAATGGCCGGCGGCGTCGGCAAGGTCCTTTGATTTGCGCAGCAGCGCCTCCCACTCATGCCGCGGCAGACCGCCATTGTCGAAATCGGTCCGCGCCCATTCGCGGCGATGATCGAAGAAACGGATGTTGTCGTCGGCCTCTTCCAGCGGCTTGATCTCGCGCACGATGAAGCGGTCGAGTTCGTCGAGATAGGCGACGAGGTCAGCCGGCAATGCAAAATCCAAGGCGCTCTCCCAGGGCTTATCGTTTTTCGGAAGCGATTAAGGTGAGAAGCGAAACTCAAGTCAAGCAAGGCAACGCGCAGCTTGCTTGCGCAATTGGATGGCGTCGGGCGGCGATCGCGCGGTAGTATCGCTGCCAACATTCCACGCCACAGAAAAAATTGATGGGAGCGAACATGGATCTGAAATTCTGCAAAGTCACGCGCAAGGGCCCGGTCACGATCGTGACGCTGTCGCGCCCCGAGGTGTACAACGCACTGCATATCGACGCGCATTTCGAGCTCAACAAGGTGTTCGACGACTTTTCCGCCGATCCCGAACAATGGGTGGCGATCGTCACCGGCGCCGGCGACAAGGCGTTCTGCGCCGGCAACGACCTGAAATGGCAGGCGGCGGGCGGAAAGCGCGGCTGGGACAAGGGCGGATTCGCTGGCCTGACCACGCGCTTCGACTGCGACAAGCCGATCATCGCCGCGGTCAACGGCGTTGCGATGGGCGGCGGCTTCGAGACCGCGCTGGCCTGCGATCTCATCATTGCCTCCGAAAATGCGACATTCGCCCTGCCCGAGCCGCGCGTCGGCCTCGCCGCACTCGCCGGCGGCCTGCATCGGCTGCCGCGGCAGATCGGGCTGAAGCGCGCGATGGGCATGATCCTCACCGCACGCCATGTCTCGGCCAAGGAGGGCCATGAGCTCGGCTTCGTCAACGAGGTGGTGCCGGCAGGCGAAGCGCTCACTGCTGCCGAGCGCTGGGCCGAGACGATTTGCAAGAACTCGCCGATGTCAATCCGCGCCTCCAAGCAGACGATCCAGAGGGGCCTTGCGGTCTCGGTTGAACAGGCGATCGCCGAGCAGCGCGAATACCCGGCCGTGAAGGCGATGGTGGCGTCGCAGGATTATATCGAGGGGCCGAAGGCGTTTTCCGAAAAGCGCCCGCCGAAATGGGTGGGGAGGTAAGTCCACTTCCGTCATGGCCGGGCTTGTCCCGGCCATCCACGTCCTTGGCGGCCAAGCGAAGAAAGACGTGGATGCCCGGGTCAAGCCCGGGCACGACGAGAGATGTCACTTCGCGTCCAACTCCCTCCTGTACGACGCATAGTTCGGCTGATCGACCGCGAGCTTGTCCATCGTGGTCTGCCACAGATGCTCGGCCAATCCGGACGTCTGCAAATCGACCTCGCCTTTCGCGATCTTGTCTGACAGCACGCGGTTGAGCCCGATCAACGAGCCCTCCATGCCAAGCAGTCGCGTGAGCCGCGCGGCTTCGGCGGCGTCACTACCCTGCCCCAGCCTCAGTTGCCGCGTGACGAGATCGAGCGCGTTGACGGCGACGCGCAGCTTGAACGCGTTGTGTCCGCTGATTTCTGGCGCGATATCGTTGCGCAGGAAATCCGCGACCGCTTTTGTCAGTTCTTCGGGTGTCGGTTCGTCCTGCATCTTATTTCCCCCGTGGGGCTAACAGTCGCAATAAATCAATCTCGGTCTCCGACGAACGCCGCCCGATCATGGCGCGCTCCATGGAATGATCGGGCGTGAGGCGAAAGCGCTGCATCATGCCGCAGCACATCACGCCCCAGCGCAGCGTGCCCATCACTTCCCAGAATCTTACCCGCTCAGGATCGACGCGGCGGCCGGCGGATTTATATCCGGCGAACAATTCCTCGCGCGACCCAAAACCGCCGACCGGTTTGTCGATTTCGCCAAAGCGCCATGAGTTGACGCAGACCCAGCCGAGATCCTCCATCGGATCGCCAAAATGCGCGAGTTCCCAATCCAGCACCGCTCGAACGCCATCGGGGCCGATGATGAGATTGCCGTGGCGGAAATCGCCATGCACCAGCGTCATCTGATCGGGTGGGCTGGGATCGTGACGCTTCAGCCAGCGCAGCGCCAGTTCGAACACCGGACGCGGCCAATTGAAACTTTGGTATTCTCGCGTGAGATCCTCGATCTCGCTGGTCGCCGTCACATGGCGAAGCTTCGGCAATTTCGATACGGCCAAGCCATGGATGCCGGCCAGCACGCCGCCGAGCTGGCGCGCCAGCTTTGGTCGGGCCTGCGCAAATTTTTCATCGCGAAGAATCTTCCGCGCGATGGTTTCGCCCTCGATTCTTTGCATGATGAAGCCGGTGCCGAGCTCTTCCTCGGGTTTCAGCACATGCAGCACGCGCGGCGACGGCAGCCCGGCGTCATGCGCGAGCTGCATCAGCGTTGCCTCGGCATCGAGCCCGGCGGCCCGGGTCGGCGCCGCGCCATAGCCCGGCGGCGCGCGGCGCAGGATCGCGCCGATGTCGCCGTTCGGATGCACGATGTCGAACGTCCATGTCTCCTGGCTGGCGCCGCCGGAAAGTCTCGCGGCGCCAGTGATGCCGGTGGCGCCCGGGCACCACGCGGCAACACACCGGGAGAGCTCGGCCTCGATCATCTGCCGTTGAATTTTGCCGGACGTTTCTCGAGGAACGCGGTGACGCCCTCCTTGAAATCTTCCGCGCTTCCTGCGATCCGCTGCGACACGAATTCGAGGTTGAGCTGATCCTCGAACGAATTGTCCGGACTTTCCCAATACAGCTTCCGGATCAGCGACAGCGCAATGGTCGGCCCGCTGGCGAGTTCATGCGCGAGCTCCATGGTCTCGGCGCTGAGCGCCGCATCGTCATGAACGCGATTGACGAGTCCCCATTCGAGCGCCTTCTCGGCCGGCAGCCGCTCGCCCATCAGCGACAATTCGACCGAGCGCGCCCTGCCGATCAGCCGCGGCAACAGCCAGGTCGATCCGCAGTCCGGCACCAGGCCGATGCGGCGGAAGGCTTGCAGGAAATACGCCGACCTCGCGCATAAAATCATGTCGCCCATCAGGGCGAAGCTCATGCCGGCGCCGGCCGCCGGTCCGTTGACCGAGGTGACCAGCGGACAATGCAGGTTGCGCAGCCGCCGCAGGAACGGATGGAACCCGGTCTCGAGCGCGGCGCCCGCATTGCTCCTGCCCGGTTTCTGCTGGTTACGACCTTGCAGGTTGGCGCCGGTGCAGAACGCGCGCCCTGCCCCGGTCAGAACGACGCAACGGATTTCGGCTTTTTTCTCGTCGATCGTATCGAGCGCCTCGGCGAGCCCGCCGAGCATGTCCATGGAGACCGCGTTCATGACCTCCTGGTGGTCGAGTTTCAAGACCGCGACCGGTCCGTCGAAATCGAGCGTGACGTGCTTGAATTGCATTGTTTCCTCGTGAGGTTGCGACCCGCGTTGCTATCGCGGCGCGCCAGTTTGATCTTCTGGAAGCCATATTTGATTTTCCGGGCGGGCTTGTCCATGCTTGGAAACAAACATCTGACGCGCGTCATACAAAAAACGGGAAACGCCCCAAAGGAAACACCCATGAACATTTTTGACCTCACGGGCCGCGTGGCCGTTATCACCGGCGGCAATGGCGGCATCGGGCTTGGCATCGCGCAGGCGCTCGCGGCGAGCGGATGCAACGTCTCGATCTGGGGCCGCAACGCGGAAAAAAACAAAAGCGCCGCCGCGACCATGGCCGCCGGGCCCGGCAAGGTCGATACCCGGATCTGCGACGTCACCGATCCCGTCTCGGTGAAGGAAGCGATGAAGGCTACGCTGGACACGTTCGGCCGGGTCGACGGCTGCTTCGCCAATGCCGGCATCGGCGGCGGCGGACGCCGCGCCTTTATCGACCGCACCGAGGAAGAATGGCGGAAAATGTTTGCGACCAATCTCGACGGCGTGTTCCATGCCTTTCAGGCGGCCGCACGCCACATGACCGAGCGCGCCGCCGCCGGCGATCCGTTCGGCCGGCTGGTCGCGACCTCGAGCCTCGCCTCGCTGTTCGGCACCGCCCGCAACGAGCATTATGCCGCGACCAAGGCCGCCATCAACGCGCTGGTCCGCGCGCTCGCGGTCGAACTGGCCCGCCACGGCGTCACCTCCAATGCTATCCTGCCCGGCTGGATCAGGAGCGACATGACCGCAAGAGTGCTGGCCGACGACAAATTCGTCGGCGCCGTGATGCCGCGGATTCCGGTGCGGCGGTTCGGCGAGCCTTCCGATTTCGGCGGCATCGCGGTGTATCTGATGAGCAAGGCGTCGTCCTATCACACCGCCGATTGCTTCGTGATCGACGGCGGCTATACGGCGTTTTGATCCGGTCATGTTGCCATTCCGGGATGGTGCGCCAGTGTCCCGAATCCGAAGTTCAGGTTCATCGGTTACACCCGGCCCTTCCTGCGCGCGCTGTCATGAACTGGGCTGCGCTTTCGTGGCATGACCGGTAACAATGATAGGCGACGGAGCAATTTCGCCGTCCAGCCAGGCCTGCTCCTCGGCCAATGCCCTCCACGCCTCTTCCATGCGTTTATACCGCCTGAAGGTCGGCTCGCCGGTGGCGCGCTCTGCAAGCTGCGCGCAATTTTCCGCGTTCTGTCGAAATTGGTCTGACTGTTTCATGTCGATCTCCCTTGCAAGATATGTAGAGAGACCGCGGCGATTTACATCGAAGCGTATGATGACGCTTTGTCCATGCGGATGAATGGTCGTTCAGGTGGTGAAGAGACGGTTCCGCCGGCGAGGAGAGATCGCGGCTCCGACCTGACGGCACCTTGAGCCGCTCAGACCGCGCGGCGCTCCGGCGACATCTCGTGAGAATAGTGCGAACACTCCACCACGCCCAAAAGAGCACCCGTTTTCAGGACTTTCGGATCTCGCTCGCCTTTAGCGGCGCATGCAAGTATCTGCGACGCGATCTCAGCTTTTACCGACGAGGTTCGCTTCGCCTCGGGGAGTGTTGCCACGGCCTCCTCAAGGACCGCCTTCATCAATTCGATGAGTTCGGGCTGATATGCTGCGCCTGTTGCGCTCATGGTTGCTTCCTCCCGTCAAGTCCCCCCTTATCCGATATACGTCCAGAGTTTTTCAGCGCGCAACTAACAAAACAGGCCGCGCGGGAAGTTTTTCGGGGCCATCCCGATCATCGCTGCAATGCGGGAGATTGATGGGCCCCGCAAGGCCGTGAGGCGGGTTAGCCAACTTGGCCGCCCACGGCCCCTTCATCCAACCCCGGGACGCAGGCGTCCGCCGATGGCTCTTGCATCGGTGCGAAAAACGATGTCCCAAAAGATCGTCGTCACGCCGTAATTGCAATTCTCGAGGCGATGATGCGTGAGGTGCCGCAGCTTTGCTGAGTAGAGCCAGGAGTTCGGCTCGATCGGCCAGCGGTGCACGGCATAGTGGACAAAGATGAAGACCAGATAGCCCGAGAGAAGTCCGGCGAAAATCGCCGACCCATCTTCCACCCCTGCGGCGCCAATCAGCAGAGATCCGATCGGCAATGCGAACAACGGCGTGCTGAGGCTGGACCTTTCCGCGTCCGGATCGCTTGGATGGTCGTGATGAAGCTGATGAAGGCGCCGGCCCACGGCAGAATAACAATGGAAGGCAAACCGGTGCACCAGATATTCCAGCAGCGTCCAGGCCGCGGCGCCCATCAGGACCAGATGGAGGCGATGCATGCCAGCGAGCCCCAGGAAAATCGCAATCGCAAGCGGTATGGTGACGAAATCGCCGAAGTGTTTGATACGCCGAATAGCCTCGGCCGACAGGCTCGTCATAGCTATTCACCTCATGGGTTCATCTCGCGGGCGCCAAGCGCGGCTTTTCTCCCGCTTCATGCATCTTCAGGCTGGGGATAGGAACAGATTTGCATGACGAAATAGCTGACAGGACGTCAGCGTCGGCTTTGCCAACGTTGACCCGCGGGGCGGGTTCCAACAACTCCGCGCCAGGCTCGGCCCGATGAGCGGAAAAGCCGCAACCCGCCCCTTATGTTCGGTAGGCGACGGATGAGGCTGCGCTAGTGTGGTGGTCCGGAAGTTCTCTACACTTGGCCTCTACGCACGTTCGATCCGATAGCTGCAAGGAGGTTCAAGACCCGATCCGGCCGTTCTGCGAGATTTTGCCGCAGAGGACGACGGACCGATGCCCATCATGCAAGACCAGCTCGACCAAGCCGCCTGGCGGCCGGTGTCGATGCGTTGTGTTGCCGTTGTCGATGATGCCCTCCCGATCGGCAAGGCGGCAAATGCGGCGGCGGTAATGGCGCTAACGATGGGCGCACGGCAACCGCATCTCGTCGGCGAACCGCTGGTTGATTCCGCGGGCAATCATCATCCGGGCCTGATCCCGATCGGTATACCTGTGCTCGGCGCGCCGGCCGCGGATCTGGCTTCCCTCCGCGACCGGGCAAGCCAGGCTGGCCTTGAGGTCGTCGACTTTCCGATGCAGGGACAGCAGACGAATGACTATGCAGAGTTCCGCAGAATGGTGGGCGAGACGGCTCCGGATCAACTCCGTTACCTCGGCGTGATGGTTTACGGCGAGAAGAAAAAGGTCAGCCGAATCGTCGGCAAGTACAGTCTGTTGAGAGACCGAGTGGTGAACGACGCGGTGGCGGGATGAAGATTAACCCCGCCCCCTCCCCGCCTGTGGGTTTCATCGGCCTTGGGGCCATGGGTGAACCGATGGCGCTAAACCTGGTGAAGGCCGGCACGCCGCTCCTGGTCTGGAATCGCTCACCCTCGAAGCGCGACATCCTGGCCGAAGCCGGGGCCGCGGTCGCGAAGGACCCGGCTGAAGTCTTCGCGCGGTGCGAGGTCGTGATCCTCATGCTGGCAGACAGCGCGGCCATGGACGCCGTGCTCGCGCGAGGCGAGCGCGCCTTCGGCGATCGGGTCAACGCCCGCACCGTGATCAACATGGCGACCGTTGCGCCGAGCTACTCCACGGCGCTGGAGACCGATATCCGCGCCGCGGGCGGCCACTACGTCGAGGCGCCGGTCTCCGGCTCGCGCAAGCCAGCGCAGGAGGCACAGCTCGTCGCAATGCTGGCGGGGAAGAAAGAAGACGTGGCATCGGTGCAGCCGCTACTCGCCGCGATGTGTCACCGCGCCATCGACTGCGGCGCCACCCCCAATGCGCTTCTCATGAAACTCGCGGTAAACCTGTTCCTGATCACCATGGTGACCGGTCTCGTCGAGGCAACCCACTTCGCCGAATGCAAGGGGTTGGATCTTGACCGGTTCATCGCCGTTCTCGATGCCGGACCGATGGCGAGCGACGTGTCGCGAGTCAAGGCGGCGAAATTGCTGGCGCAGGATTTCACCGTTCAAGGCGCGATTGCCAATGTGTTGCAGAACAACCGTTTGATCGCCGAGGCGGCGCGAGAGGCACGTGTTGCCTCGCCGCTGCTCGACGTCTGCCACGCCCTCTACGCCGAGACTCTGGCTCTCGGACTAGGCGACGCCGACATGATTGCCGTGATCCGCGCAATCGAGCAACGCACGGTGGCTGGCGCATAATCGCCTTTCCTCTGGACGTAGGATGCCTAAGCGCAGTTGACGCGGGTGCAGGCAGCCTCATACTTGGAGGCGCGCAAGCAAGCGGCGCAAATGCGCCGACCGTGGAACGAACGATGGAATATGCCCCCGAAAAACTCACCCGCGCGAGCGTTACAAGG
>Ga0210406_10003571_pt1 | contig 16965 bp, 20 predicted proteins | sample IncBWC30MmetaG_FD_155454 | JGI IMG/M metagenome (GOLD analysis project Ga0210406, IMG submission 155454) | Forest soil microbial communities from Barre Woods Harvard Forest LTER site, Petersham, Massachusetts, United States - Inc-BW-C-30-M | ecosystem: Environmental > Terrestrial > Soil >... | reverse complement strand
GTCTTCACCAGCGGATCGTCTGGCTGCGGGAGTCGTACACGAGATGGTAGTCGGACAAAGGATCGACTGGCTCTGTGAAGTGAAGCGTCTCAAGAGTGCGGCACGCTTTCACGAGCAGCAGCGACGGGTCAACAATCGCCAGCATCAATGCGGCGGTAACGGCGTCATAGTGCTGCGTCCAGTAGTTTGTAAAGTCGGTAACAGCGCAATAGCTGTTCGCTCGCTCGTCCGCGATGGTGCTGTTAATAACGAAAAACGGGGTGGGCATTTGGTCTCTACCTCCAAGGGCAGGTTCGTACTTTGGAACTAATTTCGTTTGGCTTTTGCCGCTTTGTTCATTAGTCGGCCAATGGCCCCGCTGCTAGGGTTTACGTTGGGAGGCCCAGCGTAAGACTTGGCGCACTTGATGCAATCTGGCTTACCACACTTACAAGCTGTGTCTGACATTGTGTTTCCTTAGCGTGCCGGGTGCGATGACAGTTGGAGCACAACATCACACACTTCACAAGCTCCGGCAAAATCTTTTCCCACTGCAATGTGTCAAGCAGGTTTGACGGGTTGAAGTCCTTCTGCTCGGGATCGAGATGATGGAAGTCGTAAACGGCAAGGATGTCAGTAACGAAACCGCAGTCGTGACATGCTCCACCGAAGAACTCAACGCATTTGCGTTTCAGTTCGGATCGGCGCTCAATCGTTCTGGCGTTGCGCTTGTCCAGACATGAAGGGCACCGATATGCGGACCCATTCAACGGGTCGCCACAGTCCATGCAAAGATAACCAGACTTGCGTGCCGCCCTCTTGGCAGCCGTACGCACGCGCTGCACTTCTTTGTAATTCGTACTTCTGCTACGGGCCATAAGATCAACGACGAAAGGGCCGGACAAAACTCCGGCCCTTCTGAGGTTTTCTGCTGACTAACAGAAAGCAGAGACTAGTTCGTGGTGACCCTGATCCCCGGCATTTCTTTGTTATCAGCCACGGATTTGATCCATGTGGCAGCGGTCAACAGAGTCGCATCCAGAGGGTTGAAGCCCTGTGTGGTGTCGTAAGCGCAACCCTTGACGCGCAGGTTGAACGCATACTCACCCTGAATACGGTCCACCAAGTTCTCCAACCCGGTGACAGGCTGTGAGATGATGTCCCGCTCTTCGGACTCCGCAACTTCCACACCGTTCTCGACGAGGCCGAGAACATCGTATGTGGTTGCGTTGGAACCTGTGGTGAACAAGTTCGGGCTGTCCAGAACCACGACAGGCTTGCCGAAGGTTGCGATGGTGCCCGCGTACACGGTAGCGCCAGCGACTTCGAACAACTTGTCAGCGATCTGCTGCTTCATCAGATCGAAGTAGTTCTTGGAGTGCATGACCCAACAAACGATCCGGGCCGCGCGATCTCCGAACTTCGACATGCCGCCGACCATTGCGGTGTGGTTCAAGGTCTTCAGGGTGTCAGCCGTTGCGTCGTACTGCAATGCTGCCTGATTGCTGATCGCAGCGCGCACTGCACCAACCGCGAGGTTGATGTAGTCGATTGCGATTGCCGGACCGCTCTGCTGGCCCAGCATGAAGCTGAACTCTTCAGGCGATACGCCGATTTTGCGGAAGGCATCCCGAGACTGTGTGACCGGGCCGAGTCTGCGGTTGACCTTCACGCCGATCAGTTCGCCAGCCGACAGCTTGTTGTCGGTCACGCCAGTGGTGGCAGTGATGTCCCGGCGAGAGATCAGGGACGCAGTGGACTTCAAGAACGACTCGCGTTCGTAGTCGCCCAGAATGCTGCGGGTGACGAGACGGACGGCGTTCTGTGAAGCCGCGTTGAACGCTTCGGTGTTCTGCTGCAAGGTCTCGACGACCCCGCCCCAGAACTGAGCGTTGTAGATTACGAAATCGGACTGTGTGCCGATACTCATGGTTAAAGCTCCTATATGATTGCGTTGATATTTGTGCGCTTCTGTTGGCTTCCCGGCAGAAGCACACTAAAATACCGGACTTGAATCGGCGGTCTTACTCGGGCCAACGCTGACTCAAGGATTCTTGCTACTTCGTGGGTAACTTTTCCCACGCGGCGTAGCCAAACTTGGTGATGTACTCGACCTTTTCCTTCGTGGTTTTCACGTCGGCCTTGGTCTTGACGGTTCCGAGGTTGGTTTGGAAACTTCCGGCGCGACCGCTCTCAGCGGACCCGCTGCCACTCTTCACCGCGCCCTTCACAAGGTAAGGACGGGCAGCAGCAAACTGCGAGAAGTACTCGGTCAGGGTCATCGGAGTCATGCCGCTGTTCAGCTTGATGTTTCCGTTTTCCTTCACGACCCACTGGTTCGTGTCGCCATCAAACTCGATGTCGTCCTCAACCAGCTTCTTCACAGTCTTCAACTCGTAGAACTCCACTCCGTTGGGGAGTGTTCCTGCGGCCTCGTTGATCGCCTGATCCTTCAGAATCTTTTTGTTCTCGGCGATGACCTTGGCTTTGTCCGCTCTCTCTGCATCGAGCAGGCTTTGCACGCCCTTCGTTACGGCCTTCTCTTGGTCCAGAAATGCTTTCATCTGGCGGGCGTTTTCTTCTTCCGTCGCGGACTTCGCGGGCGGCGCGGGCGGCTCCGGCGTTTGCTTGGCTTTCAGAAGTTCAATAGAATCGGACAAGCCTTTGATTTCTTGTTCGTGCTTCGACTGGATTTTTCCGAACCGCTGGTTGAACAAGTTGTTGATGTGCTCTTGCTGTTCCGCCGTGAACTCAACCTTCGGGGGTGTGGGAGGAACAACGATCTCGTTACCGTCTTTATCTACTGCCATAAAAGTGTCCTTTCAGCTTTGTTTCAAGACGCGCTTAAACGTCAACAGCTAAGGGCGACCGTGTGGGTCGCCCCTGCTTGAGTGCCCATTTCCTCGGGTCCAAGGGAAAGCCCTTTCGGGCGTATTACTTCTTGCCGTTCTTCGCCGATTCCTTGGCGACTTCGGCTGAGCCGGACGTGGCGCGCTGCGGTGTTGAAGCCGCCGTCGCTGTGTCCTTGCCCTTGATAGGTGCTCCCGTTGCGGCTGCTGCGCCTTCCTTTACGGCAGGCTCGTCCATTAACAGCGCCGTCTCTGGGGCCATAGCTGCGCGACCCAAGAAGGCGAGCTTCATTGTGTCGAACCATTCATCCCAGTCGATTGCTTCGATCTCTTCGTAGACCTTCTTGCGTTGGGCAGGGGTGAGCTTGCCGTCGAACTCGTCGATCATTCGTTTCATCTGCATCTCTGCAAATGTCTTCGAGTTGATCTGCAAGTCTTTGAAGAGGGTTGATAGCTGGCTCAGGGCATCGGTCAAGTTCGTGATCTGGTAGTGATCCTTGTACTTGATCGAGCCGTCCCATTTCTTGCCCATGTATTCGAAGGTCAGTTCCATCAGCTTCATCTCGGTTTGTTCGAGAGACTCAGCGCGCGTTGCGATCTTCGGTACCGTGGTCTGGAAGGATTGCGATTTTGCGAAGCCGCTGGACTTGCTACCGTTGAACAAATCGTTCTGGGTGTCCTGCGCGGCGATCTTGTACATCGACATGATGTTCTCGGCACGTTCTTTTTGTAAGAACGCTGCGGGAGCAACAGGCGGTGTGATGTACTTCGGTTCCTTCGTGCCTTGTGCATACTTCAGCATGTTGGCTGTGCTGATCTCGCCTTGCATCTGCTCGATCTCAGCAACGTTTGGATCGGACTCCATCGCCAGAATGTTGAAGCACTGTCGATAGAGGAACTCTTGCAGCAACGACGTGAGGTTCATAACCTCGCGGTTTACGAACGCCAGATCGTTGAGGAATGACAGCCCCATGAACTTGTGCGTCTTGCTGCGCTTGTAGCGAGTGACGTTGAACGGGATTTTCTTCATCTCGTTCGGCACTGCGGCCAGTTGTGGCAGCAGCACGGGTTCGTCGGGGTTGGTGATGTCTACTTCAGAAACTTTTATTTCCGCCTGCGACCACTCGGTGTATCGCTCGACGTTCTGCTTGACCATGCCTGCGCCGATGCGGCATTGAACTTCAACGCGCTTCAGATAGGTGAATTGGTCGAATGAATCTGTCGCCCAGTCCAAAACTTCTGTGGGGCGAACGCTGACCCAGTAAGGACGAATGCCTTGCTCATCCTGCTGTGCCTGCGTTAGGTTCTCCGCGCCTGCTGCTTTAGGTGGTGCGTCCACCAACACATATGCCATGCCGAAAATCTGCATGTCGTCGCTCACCTGCATCATGAACGTGGTGACATCCTCACCCTTCTTGTTCACGTCGGTGATGAACTTGTCGTACAGTTCGCGGTTCGTCGCGCCGTCGCGCTGGATCGTCTCGGTGAAGATGAACGTCGTGAAGAAGTCCACCAACGGGTAGCAGTAATTGTGGTAGTACAAACGCTTCGAGCGTTCGTTGAAATCGTCCGGGTGCTCACGCGGATGGCGGAAGATGTTGCTCGCTGATGCGAACGACTTGCCGCCTTCATACGCCGCAAGGAAAAAGTTCCACAACGGTGCGTAGGCTTGGTACAGGGCGCTCTGCGACCGGAGTCGCTCGATCTCGCGCTTATCCTTGTCTTTCTTGCCGTCGTCAGCCACACCGACGTTGGGTGTCTTTACGTTGGTGACGCTGGTCGGATAGGACTGCTCTGCTCCGGTGTTCACTGACCCCATTGGAATGTCGGGCATTCATGGGGCCTCCTCTGCCCTATGTGCGAATGTCGTTTTCTTTGAACCACACCAGCAGTTCGTCCAGAGTCCGCGTGCGGCGCTGTGCGATCCACTTCGAGTGCTCGTGTGCTTTGCTTTCGGCTGCCGTCATCAACTCGTACATCGGCGTGACGACTTGCCCTCTCCTAATGAAGCGGGTGCATTTCATCGCGCTGCTGAAGACTCGTGCTAGCCATTCATCGCCGCCGATCAACTTGGCTGCCATGAACATGTTTTTGTAGTAGTCGTCTGTGAAGTGCCGCGCGTAGGCGCGTTCGCCTGCCCAGTGCAGGTGGATCATTTGTGGGTCAATCCAAACTTCTTTTCCGAGTAGCCAGAACTTCAGGTCGGTGTAAGTTTCCTCACCGCCGTAACCTTCGAAGCCCTGCCAGTACCCGCCTGTCTCTTTCCATGCGCTGTTGCGCACTGCGAAGCCGCCGTGTCCAGCGACCGCTACGCGGTACGGAGTCAGCGGCGTGAGGGGTTCACGGTATGGTTCGAGCGTCCAGAAGTCTCGCTTCAGGGACAGCTTGTATTCGTAGTTCGTGCCCTCGCCGTGGAAGAACCGCGTCGTGGAATGCAGGAAGTCAATGTTGTGCGCTTCCATTGAGTTCACGCCGCGTGCGAAGTACCCCGGCGTAGGAAGACAGTGGTTGTCGAAGAAGAACAGGTATTTCCCGTTCGCATTCTCCGTTACGATCTGCCGCGCTGCGGGTGGTGACATCGGCTGTACGACGTGGAGGAACTCACCAACGTGTCCAGTCTTTTCGGTGTAATGCTTGATCCGAACTATGTCTTCTGTGGCCTTCTCAATTCCGTTGGCGCAGATGCGGAACTCGTAGCTGAGTCCGCTGCGCTCCAAGTCCATGATGCAAGACTCAATCGTTAGCCACAGGCCCATCTCCGGGCCGCGGTGCGCAATGATGACGCTCACGTCCACTGGCTTGCTTACTTGCAGGCCGGACGATGGAATCAGACTTGGGATTTTCATAAGATCAGGCGTCAGAACAAGCTGATGCCTTTGAGAAGCGCGCCCTTCTTGAAGGCCCCGCGTTCTCCGAGCTTCACTCTCCACTCCTCAAACAGCGGGCCGTGGTTATCGCGCATACCCGTGGCGATGTGGATCATCTCGTGTAGCAGCGTGCTTAACTTGATGGAACGTGTGGGGTTCTTTTCCCGGTTCATCAGAAGCACAAAACTGTGACGGTGGTCGTCAGCCTGATTGAGAGAAGCAATGTCCTTCTCTTCACCGGGCAGAGACCACCGCACGATTACGTTCTGTGGTAGCTCTCCGTAGAAAAATTTTTTGTTGATGACGGAGTACCACTTCTTCAACGATGGATCAGACCGCATTGCCTCCCCCACAGAGTGCTTGGTGTTAAACTCCACGCACTTGCGAGGCGCGGGCGATTCCATGTCGAACGCTAGCTCCATGAGCGGCGAGAGCGAGACTGATTACACAGTCATCATGCTGCCCCGGAGGCGCGCTATATTTGATATTGCCGTTGCTGTTGATCTCGTACTCGAAGTTGCGAAGCTCCTTGATGAGCATCTGAAGCTGTGGGAATGAAATGCGCCCGAACTCGATGTCTGCTCTCAGCTTCTCTATCAACTCCTGCTTGGAGCGATTCGAGATGATGAAACATTCAACCGGGACGCCTGCGCTCCGCACATCTTCAACGATTGGATCGCCAAGGCCAGTGCCGTCCATGAAGCATCGCGCTCTGTTGTAGAGCCTCGATACTTCGATGATGCGGCGCTTCTGCACTGCCCACGACATCTCGTTGAAGCGAGCGTAGTAGACAACGTGCCGACGAAGAACGTCGATAACGATGATGACGGTGTAGTCCTTCTTACGCGCCAGATCGACGCCCATCACGTATCGCTGACCAGTGATCGGTGTTTCGTTGATGGGCAGGCCACGTGCATCGACCAGACCCTTCTTGATGCAGCCTTCGATACCACGGAAGACGCCAGCCGACTCCAACATGAATCGGGCAGCAATTTCCTGCTCGAACACGTCAGACGGCATGTTCTTCTGCATCATCTGGATGCGCTGTGGTTTGACGTAGGGGTTAGTCCACGTCGGCATTCTAATCGAAAGCCACTCTGGGTTCGGGTCCACGTCGCCTAAGAGCAGGCCGGACTTGTCACCCTTGCAATACTCGTCGTAGAAAAAGTTGCGACCCTTCGGTGTCGAGATGATGACCATGCGGCCATCGGTCTGCGTCATCGTGGTCCACACGGATTCGTATGAAGCCTGCGAGATACGCGCGGCCTCGTCGAGAATGGCGAAGTGAACGCCGAATCCTCGGAGGTTGTCATCGTTCTCTGCCGACTTGAACTCAATCGCGGAGTGAACAGCGCCGTCTGGCTCAAGTAGTTCGAGTCGCAGATCGGCTTTGTATTCTGTAAATGTGTCTTTGGGCAGCAGCCGCTTAACCAAGCGGTATGCCATCTCCGACTGCTTGTACGACGGGGCGACCCACCAGTTGAGTGAGTCTGCGTTCTCCCACGCCATGCGGGCGATCAGGATCGAGCAACCGTAGGTCTTACCGAACTTAGTGCCGCACGCTCCGACCACAAACTTCAGATCGGGATATGCCAGCGGCAAGCTCTGGTAGGCTTGATAGTCGAAGCCTCCGGTGCCGGGGTTGAATATCACCCGGCCATCGCTGAGCCTGCGCGCATCGAACGCGTTGATTAGCTCAGCCTGCCTCGGGTGTGCGCTGGGTAGGTGAAGCTCAACAGGGACTTGCCGGGTGATCCCGGCCATGAGGGCACTGCCCGTTCCCTGATAATTGACGGCCTGATGCCTACCCACGTAGCACCCTTGTGGGCGCGGGGGCGGTTGGCTCTGGGGCCTGCTGTTCTCTTGGGGCGTCGGAGAAGTCCGCATCAAACTTCGCGCGGATCGCTCTGTCCTCATCAGACTCGTATGCGCCCGGAAGCAACTTGACTTCCTGCGCCTCGATGGTCTTCAGTTCTTCGTCAGACTCTACAGCCGTGACACTGACACCACCGCCTTTGGCGACGTGAGCCTTGAACACGAACTGGGTCTTCGTGAGGTTGCCGAGGTTCTTGGGTAGTACACCCAGCCCTTGCAGCGCCTCGATGATTTCTTTTTCCAACTCCCACTCAAACTTTGTGTGGGCCAGCCACGTGTTCGTGCCGTACTCACACTTCTTGGTGGACTTGGCTAACTCAACCTTGATGCGCTCGTAACCACGACGAAGGTCAGACACGAACAGCGAGATGTCGTCACCTTTGACGATCTCCTCAGCCACTCGTTTTCGGATTAGTTCCTTGTCGGTGCGTATGCTTTTTTCGTTGACCTTGAAAATGCGGGCCAACTCAAGGTTGTTAAGATCGGGGCGCACGCCCATCAAATACATAACCGCATCGCGGCGATCTTCGACTTCTAATTTCTCTTCACTACCTGAGTTCATTAAGGCTTCGGCGCGGAGGACCAATGACTCACTCCGCGTCGGGAAGGTGTTAACGACAGGTAGCAATGCTGACTTCTGTTCTTCAGGCATAGGACTCTCCCTGCGTTAAAGTCAGCAGTTGACTACGGGCTTAGCCCTTGTTGTGGTGGAAGTGATGTTCGTTGATAGCGAAGACCAACCGACGCTCTTCGGCAACGTTCCCGCTGCGCTTGGCGGCGGCGAGCTTCTCGTGAAGCTCAGCTACCGGGATCGGCTTGTCTTCGCTTATATGAAGGTCTTTGTGAAGAAGGCCCTTGTGTGAGGGCTTGATGTGGATGGAGTCAGACATGTTAGTTCCCTGCGTCTGAGTCCGGCGCAGCAAACTCTGAGCCACGGAACGATTTTCCGTTCTCGTCATAGTGCCGAGAGTTACGCTGTCCGCGCATCTGTTCCCTTGGGCAGGGAGGGTTGGCAATCTTGTCCATTGCCGCTTTCACGGGATCAGATTTGCTGTCCACTAACGGGGCGCGTTTTCCGATCTCGACTTTGGCCTGATCGACTTTCTTCACAGCAATCGTCGGGCCTCCACTAACTGTGAGGCCAGAGTTGATGTCAGACATTATTTCTTTCCTTTGCCCATTGGCATTGGTTTGCCTGCGGGCGATGGCTTCAGTACTGCGGGTGAGGGATTGCTTTTCATTTGGATAGGTTTCCTTTCAGAGGATGAGCGACCGACTACTCGTTCGAGGCGTGGGTGCCAGTGCTGCCATTACCGCTGGTGGTCAGTGCCTTGTCGTCTTCGTCGTTGTCCGGCGAACCTTTGTAGAGGCTTCCCTGACCGTTGCTGACGCGGTTACTGGGGCCAAGCAAGCTGCTGTCCAGCTTCTTGCCAGAGTTGATGGCGGGTGCGGGTGTCGGACCTGCTCCGACTGTGCCTTTGGCGATCTTTCCTGCCGAATCGCCGCCCGAGGGCAGTCCATTGATGCCCCGGTCGATGCTGTCTGATACTTTCACGAGCTTTGCTGCTTCCATCTTGATTTCCTTCTTATGAGTGCGGGATACCTCGTGACGAGGCTTGATGCTTAGAACTGAAAGATTCCGTCTTGGTCGTACTGGTCCGGGCCGTTACCAATCGTGAGTGACGCGTCGAGTGCTTGCTGCGCGTGCGATCTCATGCCTGTGTCGCTTGGCTGGTTGAGTGAACGCTCTGACGCTTGCGGTACTGCGAGAAGATCACCGACTGGATTAGCGACCGCAGGCGATGCAACGTTGGTAGCCATGATTGCTGTCCTTGTGTTTCGGTATGAAATAGAAAAGGCCCCGTTCCGATTAGGAACAGAGCCTTTGGGTCCGGCGTTCTTCACGCCGGGGATGTAATCGCAAAGGAGATCGCTTTCGCGCCCTCCAAGCTAGAATTTTGTGCTGGTCTCCTCACGGAACCCACCAGCGAAGGGGTCTTCGTATTTCGCGTTTCGCGTACGAGATTGAACGCTCTGCCGGAGCAGAAATTAAGACGCTCGCTTCGGTTCGCCTGCGCTTCTTGGCAAGTCCGCTCTGGTAATCCTGCGCTGCGTCTATGACTAGCGACATATTTCAGCTTTCATGAAGAGGCTTTGTCGCTGCGTTAGTTTGGTGGACAACTCCGGGTTCGAACCGGAGACTCAAGCGTGCAAGGCTAGTGTGTTCCCAGCTATACCAGTCGCCCACGTAAAATCGTGTGTCGTTTCCTGTGACAGTTTGCGCAGCGTTTCACTGAAGTCAAAATGGCAGCCAGACTAGGATTCGAACCTAGATAAGCAGATTCAGAATCTACTGTCCTGCCGTTGAACGATCTAGCTGTGAAGGCTCGTCGAGGCGAAGTCAACGAGCCAAGGTATTTCTAAAAGCTGCCCACGACTATAACGTGCGGCGGTTGGGAGTTTCACACCTGACTGGAGTGTTGATCTTGGGAACCAGTCATTCATCCCATCTTGTCACCTTCTCAGTCTCCTATGTTGCACAATGAGGACGACCGAGCTTTGCTCAACTGATGTGCGGTTGTCGAGCTAGTTCCGCGTGGTGACACCACGTTCAGACCGCAGCCCTCGCATCTGTTCCCTTGGGCAGGGAGGCTGTGCGGTGCGGTTACATCGTGCGAGCCTATACTAACCGTGCGAGGCGTTTCGTAGACGCTGCGTGGGTGTTCAGGGTGTCGCTACGAATTTCAAAAATACTTTGCAGTTGCCGACCGGGTAACTTCTTGCATTGTCCGACTCACCGCAACTGCAATACCGCGCAAGCGCAGCATGTGGCTGGGACGGCAGGACTCGAACCTGCAACCGCTCGGTTAACAGCCGAGTGCTCTGCCATTGAGCTACCTCCCAATATGGAGCCGACGAAGGGAGTCGAACCCCTAACCTGCCGATTACAGATCGGCTGCTCTGCCAGTTGAGCTACGTGGGCGAAAAGTCTTTGAGAGCCGTTCAGCCGCCGTGCTCGGCATAAGGCTCCCGAAAGCAGACCGGGAGTGGGGCCGATCTGCGACACGGAATGAGTTCCTGTGGTTGCGACTTATGCCATTGCTGCGCTGGACCCCGATGGAACTGAGTTGGAACGATTGATGTCTGCCGGGGCGCGCTCTTGTGCGCCATCCGTTATACGGCCCTTCCACAATGAAGCGGGAAACGTATCGTCACCTAACTACGTTGGGACACGCGGCGGTTACCGCGTGATCGCATCTCTACGACTGACTCCCAAAACTAGGCCAGAGACATGACGGCGTTGCGACCTTGGCGGGTATCCCCGTTTAGGTATCCGTGTCCGACAGACTCTCCGGCGAGATCAAAATTATGTAAGGCCGGGGCTGATCCGCAGATTGCGGTCGGCGATCCCGGCCCTGTTCTATAACCCACATAGCGTGGGGAAAGCTCCGGCGCAGGCGCGGCGAAAGCGTGTCCAGAGCAGGTTTCAATGAAGGTCGTGAGCGATGTATAGTGTACGGCCTCAACCCGGAGGGAGGCGCTCTTATGGCTCAGTATCAATACTATCAGGTACCAACTAAGTTGTCAAGCACTTATCGTGTAGACCACTGAAAACACGGGGAAAATAAATTTCTCACTATGAGACCTAGGTCTGGTAGGGATCGTGGTTTTATAGGTAAGTTATTTGGGGTCAATAAGGTAAGAGGAATTGGTATGCGCCGACAACTTGTCGTGGCATTGCAACACACCTTTTATAGTTGACTTCTGAACCGATGCGTGATACCCTAAGCAGGTTCCTATGAAGAAGCCTTTACGCCTTACCAGCCGGGGCGACGAGTCACGTCGATACTCCCTCGGTAGTAGTCCATGCGGCAACTGCCAAAAGTACGCCCACGGCGGCTGCCGTCCGCGCCTCGACGGAACCCTCTGTTCCTGCGCCTGCGAACGCGCTCGGATCGCCCGCGACCAGTACGAACGCAAATCCGCCGCCGCGACGAGCGCCGGAGAGCCTCAACCCACTGTCGCCATAGCACTTGAAATCCTTCATCCGAGATACAAGAAGATGTTCTAAGTGGCTTACACATTTTTCGGTTGACAAGAAACGTAAAGCGTGGTACTATCGTAGTTGACGGCAAGCCAACTATGCTTTATATAAGCATGGAAAATGCAGTGTACAGTGTACGCAAGCATCCGCTGCAAACCAGTGCTCGATTGAATACCGGAGTAACCAGTTGACACTTACGTCTGTTGTCAGCTAGTATTCACTCAGGAGGATTCGATCATGAGTGAAGATGACTGGAGCAATCTACCCTACTGGCTGCCGAAGAAGATAATGGCTACCGGACTCACTGTTGAGCAAGTCGCTCACCGAACCGGAGTGAGCCGGACGATGATGTACATGTATCTCACCGATGAGGCCAGACCAAGCGAAGACACGATGCTGAAGCTGTGCCGCGTCATCAAGGTTCCATTCGAAGAGGGACTGGCACAATACGTTCCACGCAAGAATGGCAGACCACGCGGAGCCAAGACGACCAAGGGTCTGACTGTGAGAGGGAGGCGCTGACAATGGATGTTACAAATGAGTGACCCGCTGAAGCCCGATCTGCCACTGCTGATGAAGCTCGGGTCCATCATAGTTCACACCGAGGAGATGATTTCTCCTAAAGGGCACCCAGTAGACATGGAAGCAATGCGCTGTTGAGCAACGAAGACGTACAGCAGTGGATCAAATCTATGGGAGTATTCCTCCCTCTTAAACGTTAAGGAGAACAGATGTCCGAAGCAAATTTCAGTGATTGGATCAAGACCTTCTTGAAAGAGAAGAAGGCAGGATGGACCGGAGGCACTCTGGCCGAGCGCGCCCGTATCAGCCGCGCCGGAGCTTACAAATACATCACAGGTGAGCGTGTGCCCAACGAAACCGCGCTGAAGAAGATCGCCGCTGCATTGGAGATCGACCGCGCATCGATGCCATCATTTACTCCCCGCCGCACCAAATAATCCAGACAGGAACCGCGACAGCGCCGGGACCATAGGCCGCGTCCCTCTGTCGATCACTTCAGCAGCTTCGCGGTCACACTCGCATTCCCACGAATCCCTAGAGCAGTACTGCTGCCCACAGCGCAGGCACTCGGACAGGTCTTCGTCTGAACACGCCCTGCCGCATGTTGGGCAATTTGTTTGGGCCGGGAATGCAACTACGTTGGTTGCCATGAACCGATCCTACGCGTAGTTCAGAAATTAAACACATCCCACAAGACCGTTCACAAAGTCCTCTCGGACATTCCGCCAGTAATCGACGTAACGTCACCGAAGTTTAACTATGAGCACACAGCCTGTTATTGCGGTCGCGCCAGCGCCGCCATCATTGCCCACACTCGACATCAAGAGTCTGAAGGGCTTCGCTCCGCAGATCGTCACCGATGGTGCGGGGTTGGCGAAGGTCGCCACATTCATCGAGCGTATAGCCACGGGTCCGCGTCCAGCATGGAACAAACTTCCAACGCTCGGCCTCGATACTGAAACCAACATCACCGTTGACTTCTTCAACCGTCGCATCCGCACCATTCAGGTCGGTGACTCGTTCGAACAATACTGCATTGACCTGCTCGCGTTCGCGGACGGCAACACAGAGAAGCTGATCGCGGCTCAAGGCTTCGATGGCAAGAACAGCGACATCTTCGCGCCAGTGAAAGACCTGCTGCGCCCGGTGCTCTGCTCAAACAAGTTCTTGAAGGTCGGGCAGAACCTACCGTTCGAATACGAAGTGCTGCGCTGGAATCTCGGGCTGCGCATCTGGTCGCTGTATTCCATCGACCTAGTGGAGCGCGTCATCAAGGCGGGTGCGCACTCGCTGAAAGATTACAAATACTTTTCGATGGCTGGGATTGCTGGACGCTACTTCGGCAAATCCATCGACAAGTCTTTGCAGCAGTCGTTCGACCTGAGCAGTCCACTCACGCAAGAGCAAGTGGATTACGCCACGCTCGACACGTACCTGCCTCTCGCCGTCCGGCAGAAACAACTTCCGATCATCGAGAAGGATCGCCTCGTGGCCACGTGCCAGATCGAGAACGATGCCCTCGGCAGCTACACAGACATGCACATCCACGGCCAGCGAATGAACAGGCCGCGCTGGATGGAGCGCATCAACAAATCGAAGCAGCGTTTGGTCGATACGCTGAAAGAGCTTGACACATATTTCATTCCAGTTGTTGGCAGCAAGGTCGAGGCGATGGACACCACTGTCCTCGAAATGCTGGAAGCCAAGTGGAAGAGCTACGACATAGCAAGCGAAGAAGAGAAAGCGGCCTGCGCTGCGTACAAGCTCGTCTCGAATAAGAAAGAGCCGATGCGACGCGCTGAACTGAAGGCAGCATTCCTTCAGTTGGAGCAGAATCGCCGCGATCTGAAGGCTGCCGCCCGCGTTACCCACGGGGAAGTCAGCAAGCGACACACCAAGACGAAGAACCTCGTCGTGAAGTGCGCTGGCGAAGCCCTCATCAATTACAACTCCGGCAAGCAACTGCTGGCCGCGTTCCAAAAGATGCGTGGATTCACCACCATCGACGCGACCGACAAAGACACGCTGCTGAAGTACAACGACAAGCCGATGATTCAGGCGCTCCTGCGCTTGAGCAAGTTGAAGAAGGACATCGGAACGTACGGCGAGCAGTGGACTAAAGAGTGGTCCACCAAGCCCTGCAAAGAAGAGGGCTGGTTGCATCCCGGCGATGGTCGGCTGCACTGCGTCTTCAATCAGCTTGAGGCAGAAACCGGAAGATCATCCTCATCGAAGCCCAACGCGCAGAACTTGCCGAAGGATGACGAGGTTCGGTTCTGCTTTATCGCGGACCCTCCGAACGAGAACATCCGCATTTCTGTCTGCTGCGACGCGGAGACCACTTGCATCACTGGCGACTACCTGTGCCAGAAGTGCGGTCTGCCATGCGAGACGAAGGCTGAGGAATATGTAATCGGGACAATCGACATGAGCGGCGCGGAGCTACGCATCATTGCGGAGCTTGCCAACGCCGAATCATGGATCAGCGCATTCCGTAAAGGTCACGACGTTCACTCCGTTGGTACTGAAATCCTGTACCCAGAGAAGTGGCCGACGCTCACGATCAAATCGCTGATCTCGCCGCAAGGCTGGACGATTGAGCACGTAAAGACCGAACGCATCCCGCTGATGAACGCAGATGGTTCTGCGGTCATTGGTAAGGATGGCAAACCAAAGACGGTCCCTCCGTGTGCCTACTTCGCACAGAACGCGAACGGTGAGTATCTCCGTCTGAAGTGCGACTGCCCTGAGCACAAGAAGTTGCGCGACGGCAACAAGGCCACGAACTTCTTGCTGGCATACGGCGGTGGTCCATCGGCACTGGCTGAGGCACTCGGCATCACGCCGGACGAAGCCAAGGTGCTGATGAAGCTGCACGAGTCAAAGTTCCCCGACATATGGGGATATTTGAAGCGGAGCGGTGAGCAGGCCCGGTTCAAGAAGGAAGCACGCGACATGTACGGTCGCCGCCGATCCTTCCCTGATCCGACGTGGGATGGTGCGCGTGAGTTCTTCATTCAGGAACACGACGACCGCTTAGAACTTGACGAAGAGGACGCGGAAGCGAACCTCCTCGCATTTAAGAAGCGTGAACTTCGTGAGCCTGACGAAGAGGAAGAATACAGGCTCACGCACCGCGATCCGAGCACGAAGGAAATCTCCTCGATGTACAAGGGGATGTTTGCTTCGATTGAACGGCGCGGCAAGAACATGAGCATTCAGGGAACGAATGCTTCCATCATCAAGCGCGCGATGGGCTGTGGCTTCGACAAAGATGGCAAGGGATACCTCTGGCACATCCTGCCGGAGTTCAAATGCAAAATCCTGAGCATGGTCCACGACGAACTCATCATCCAGTATCCGAAACGATTCGGCGACATTCCTTTTCACATGGTTGGCAACGCCTTCACAAGGGCGGCTGCCGAAGTGATGACGAAGGTGGTGATGGAATATGACGGAAATATAGGAAGCCACTGGCAGAAATGACACCCTGCCGCGAGTGGTCTGGCCGCAAGAGCAAAGACGGATACGGTGAGCGGTTTTACAAGGGCAAGAAGAGACTCGCTCACCGCGTCGCGTTCTTTGAGAAGCACGGTTACTGGCCTAAAGAGGTTGCTCACAAATGCCATAACCGTGCCTGCATCCGTCCTTCACATCTCAAGGACGCAACCCATACAGAAAACGTTCGGGAGAGTCCCGCTACCAAGCTGACGCTTGAGCAGGTAGAGGAGATTCGACGGAACTACACGGGCGCACGCGGAGAACGCATAGCAATTATGCGCGCGTACGACATCAGCAGTTCGCAGTTCGGTCGAATTAAAAGAGGAGAGAGTTGGAAATGACAAACGAAGAAACATTCCCCGAGCAGATCGGTTTCTCTATGGCTCCGTTCGGTTATGTGTTCACTCTAAACCGCTACCCGGACGGGGCCTACGGCTGTGGCGGACGTGATAGGTGCAACGCGAAGCACTGGCCGAACGTCGGCGAGAGCTTGGAAGACTTCAAGCTACGACTCGGAAGGCATGTCTATGCCGCGCATTGAACCCATCTTTGCGTGGTACGACCTGTGGGTCGGATTCTTCTGGGACAGCAAGAAACGCAAGCTCTACTTCTTCCCTGTGCCCTGCATAGGACTGGTGATCCAACTATGAACGATTTTGGAATTGACCTGAAGGGCAAGCACGGAGTTTTCAAAGAAGGAATCTTCTACTTGCCCAAGGCGTCTGCGAAGGCGCGCGAGTTTATTTGCGAAGGCGGCTCCGGCTGTGATCCAACAGTCGGCACTGGCCGCAAGCTCACGGGCAAGTGGGTGTCCGATGGAGCACGCGACACGATCAACTCTTACGACCTTGAGTATCTGCTGATCGACGGCGCAAAGGTGAAGCAGAAGGTCACGGGCGATCCTGCCCCTGAGAAGCCAGCGCCGATGCCGGAACCAACGCCGGAGACAGCAGAGGACAAACCGCAGAAGAAGGTCAGGAGAAAGTTGTGACAACCCCAACACATTTGCAATGCCCATACTGTCCGGCTCAATCCTACCCGACCGGACTGGAAAGATGGTTGGGCACCATCGGCGCTGTTGCTCAATTCTCGTGCCCTGCCAAGCACACTTTTTACACCAGACTGGAGACCAATGTACGGACATCAGCAAGTGCGCTTCCCTATCACATTGCCGACGCCGCCTGATGACATCACGGCTCTGAACATCGCGTTTATCACCATGACATACGTTCTTTGGCACGGCTTCAATCCCAACAAGTATGTGGTTGGGTACTACTGCGCGAAATGCAGCACCACGTTCTTCGGGACTGAGATCGAAGACCTGCAC
>Ga0210406_10003569_pt1 | contig 16969 bp, 13 predicted proteins | sample IncBWC30MmetaG_FD_155454 | JGI IMG/M metagenome (GOLD analysis project Ga0210406, IMG submission 155454) | Forest soil microbial communities from Barre Woods Harvard Forest LTER site, Petersham, Massachusetts, United States - Inc-BW-C-30-M | ecosystem: Environmental > Terrestrial > Soil >... | reverse complement strand
GCGCTTCGTCTACGTTGTAGTCGAATTCGCCGACTCGAACGCCGCGCAGCACCACCACCGAGACCAGCAACAGAACTCCTGCAAGCCACCACGCCCGCCAGCGCAGCTTGGGCTTGGAATTCGGAACCAGCCCCAGTCCTCCAATCCTGCTCGACGCAGCGCTCAGCGGGTCCTTCATATGGGCCTGGGCCTTCACCTTGTCCAAACTGCCTTTCTTCCCGTGACCACGTTGGCAAACGCCACCACCGCAGCCGTGTTCAGCACCACAAATGTCGACGCCGCATCGCCCCACCTCGCCAATGGTCCAATCTTCATCCCGGCCAGGCCCGCAACGCTGAGCCCGTAGAACACTACTTGCAAAAGCAATGCAATCCGATACACCGGACTCGTCAGGAAAACAGAACTGATCAGGGCCGCAAGCAACGCAAACGGCGCCACTAGCCTCAGCAGCTTGTGGCTGATGAACTCGAAACGCAGAGGATTCTTGCCCGTCAACAACCAGGGCGCCACTTGCAGCAGTTGGTAATTCCCCGTGAGTGTGCGAACTTTTCGACGGAACTCGCGTCCCTCTCCCAAGTTCGGGCTGTCCCACGCACGCGCGCGCGGCTCGAACAGGACGCGCCCGCCCTGCTTGGCCACGCTCATCGGGATAAGCACATCATCCAGAATTAAGCCCTCCGGCAACGTAGCCAGCAAAGCTCGGCGGGCTGCGTACAGTGCGCCAGTCGCGCCCACCACCGAACCGGTCTCAGACTCCAGTTCGCGAATCCGTTTTTCGATGCGCCAGTAGAGCCCCATGCCCTGTTTACTTTCTCCACGCTCGGGATCCCCCAACATCAGCTCCCCACTCACGCACCCAACTGCCGGATCGGCGAAGTTGTCGGCCAGTCTGCGCAAAGCGCCCGTCTCGATCGGCTGCCGCACGTCGGTAAACACCACCACGTCGCCGTTGCACTCTCCAAAGGCGCGGTTCAAACCAGCCGCTTTCCCTCGGGACTCGGAACTGCACAGAACCTTGACGCTTTCCCCCGTGTATCGCGCCAGAATCTCATTCGTCCGGTCGGTCGAGCCGTCTGAGACTACGACGATCTGCTTTCGCTCCGCTGGGTAATCAAGTGCGAGCAGGTTCTGCATCTTCCTCTCCACCGCCGCCTCCTCATTCCGAACGACCATTACAATCGATAGTGGCGGTTGAACCGGCTCCGCTTCGACTCTTCTCACACGAATCTTGCTGTGCACCCATAACAGCGCCCAGTACCCCACATAGGTGTAAGCGAGCAGGGCCACTGATCCCCAAAAGACCCATCTCACTGTGCCCCCCGACCCAACAGTACGGTCTTCACGGTTTGGAACATGATCACCATATCCAATCCGAGCGACACATTCTTGATGTAGTACAGGTCGTACTGCAGCTTTTCCTTCGAATCTTCCAAGGTGTTGCCATACTTGTAGCGTACCTGCGCCCATCCCGTGATTCCTGGGCGAACTGCATGGCGAACTCCGTAGTAAGGAATCTCTTTGCTCAACCAACTGACAAATTCCGGCCGCTCCGGCCGCGGTCCGACGAATGCCATGTCTCCTTTGAACACGCACCAAAGCTGTGGGATCTCATCCAACCGTGAGGAGCGCAGCAGCTTTCCGATGCGCGTAATACGCGGATCATCATCTCCTGCCCAGGTCGGTCCGGTGTCGGCTTCCGCGTCCCGGCGCATGGTGCGGAACTTGTAACAGTAGAAAGTCTTGTTTCCGAAGCCGACACGCTTTTGCCGGTACAGGACAGGACCGGGTGAGTCCAGTTTGATAGCCAGCAGCACGAACGGAATGACGGGCAACACCACCAGCAAACAGGCCAGCGACACCAGCGTCGAGAGCACACGCCGCATGATCAAGAAGCTGGTGCTGAACCGGAAACCTTCGGCAAAGATCAGCCAGCTCGGATACAGATGCTCCACTTCAATGCGCCCGGTAATCTTTTCCAGCCAGGAAGTCGCTTCCTCGACCCGCACACCGCGCAAACGCAACTGCAACAGTTCCTCGACCGGGATCGTCCCGCGCCGGTCTGGAACCGCCACGATCACGCGATGCACTCGATTCTCAGCCGCAAGCTCCGTGAGGTGGGAGGCAACCGTATCCCGGTTTACCGGTCCCTCCAGGTCCCCCGTCCAACCCACTACCTGGATGCCGAGTTCTGCTCGGTCCCGCAACCCCTTGACCAGCCTCCACGCGCGCTCCCCCGTGCCCAGCACGTACACGCGCTCTTGCATGAAGTGCTGGCGCACCAACCAGCTATAAGCGCTGCGCCAGCCAAACATCCCCAGCGTGAGGATGACCAAGCCAAACAACGTCGCGTTGCCCAGCAGAACGACCGGAAACGCCACGCCCAGCGCCGCCAGAGCCAGCGAAAGCAGCCCCGGGATCATCAGCAGGCGGAAATAGAGTTCCCCTCTCGTGCTTAACCGCACCGGATCGTACAAGTCGAACCAATACGAACCCAGCAGCACTACTGCTGTGATGGCGAATATCTTTAGGTATCCGTACTGAAAGTTAAGGATGAGATAGCTGTCTTCGCGATACGCCAGTAGTGCCCCAATCAGAAACGACATCCAAACAATAATGGCCTCTCCTATCAGTAGGAGCAGGGCACGGACCGGATAGTACACATTGAAGAGCCGGATCAAGGGGACTCGACCTTCTATTAAACGGGTCTCTCGTAAGTCTCATACACATAGCGGGAGTAAGCGCCCTCCCGCATCATTCCGTTCAGCACGACTCCCACCAGAACCTTGCCCTGGAACTCCCGTTGTGCACGCTGGGCAGTGTCATAAGGCGTTTCCTGCGAACGGACAACAAGCAGCACTCCATCGGCATAGTCCGCCAGTTGGCTGGCGTCCGCCACCGGCACCGCCGGGGGAGAATCCACGATCACCCAATCGAACAATGGCCCTACCCGTTCCAGCAAATGCGCCATTCGTCCGTTGTTGATCAGTTCCGCGGGGTGCTCCACCGTGCGGCCGCTAGGAAGGAAGAACAGGTTCTCCATGGGACCGCGTTGAATCGCGGATAATTCATCGACTTCCCCGAGCAGATAGTCGCCGAGTCCTGGCGTCGAACTCGTGCCCAACGCGCTGTGTAGGCTCGGCATCCGCATGTCGCCGTCGATCAGCAGAACGCGTCGTCCCTGCTGCCTTGAAAGCACCTGCGCGAGGTTTGCCGCGACGAACGATTTCCCATCCTTCGGCAATGCGCTCGCTACCAGAACCGTCTTCAACGTCATTCGCTCCCGCATGGCATACAGGCGAGCGCGAAGAGTCCGGAATTGCTCGCTGCCCTGGAGGTTCTCGTCGGTGCCAAAAAACAGCATCGTCTTCCGGTCCGGCTTCCATTGCAGCTGTGTGCACCGGGCCACCAGCATTTCGTCGCTCAGCGCGGCGACTACCGGCTCGCTGGTTACGCGCGGCCCTGGAACCACCGCCGGCGCCGGTTGCTCGAGGACGTGACGGCTCAATCCAATCGCCCCAGCTCCGTCCGCGCTCCCATTCCCCCCAGCTTGCACAAGATCCGGCTGCGCCCCCTGTCCAGACCTCTCCTGCTCGGCCTTCTTGAGTGCCTCGTGAATGCGGCTCATGCTTTCCTTTCTTTGGCAAGATCACGTTCCGATTCGCGCAACCGCTCCGCGATTGTGGCCAGCGAGCGTAAGGCCTCGACCACGTCAAATTTCACATCGCCCTTGACCGGCGTCGGGGGAACTGCCGCCGGATCGTCGCGCAGCTCGAAATCGCGCGCCACGGCATCCACAATATCTACCGTGATTGTCTTCTTCTGATCGACGAATGCGCTCACCATACAGTGCTCGCAGATCAGGTTTACTACGCGGGGGATTCCCTTCGAGTCCCGATGAATCGCGCCCAGCGACTCGCTGTCGAATATGTTTGCCCCGTTTGAGCCTGCAATCCGCAAGCGCTGTTGCACATATGCTCGCGTTTCTTCCATGGTCAGCGGATGGGTCTTCGCGCGTAACGTCAACCGCTGGCGCAATTGCCGCAACTGGGGCTGCTTGAGTTTCACTTCCAACTCGGGTTGTCCGACCAGCACGATCTGCAAAAGCTTCTCAGTGAAGGTCTCCAGGTTGGTCAGCATGCGAATTTCTTCCAGAACTTCTTCCGAAAGATTCTGGGCTTCGTCCACGATCAATACCGCGGTCTCGCCGGCGCGGTAGCGGTCCAGCAGCCAGTTGTACAGGCGCTGCAGAATCTGACTCTTCGACTCCCTCTCGCACGCAATGCCGAAATCCGCCATCATGTAGTCGAGGAATTGCGGCACTTCCATGCGCGAGTTGAAGACGAAGGCGGTGGCCACTTGTTGCAGCCGCAGCCACTCCATCAGCTTATTGATGAGGGTCGTCTTTCCCGTCCCAACCTCGCCGGTCAGGAGAACAAAGCCCTTGCGGCTCTGGATTCCGTATGTCAGACAAGCCAGGGCCTCTTCCGTGTGCCGCGTCAAAAACAAATATCGCGGGTCCGGATTTACGTTGAACGGATTGGCGCGTAGTCCAAAAAATTCCTTATACATAGACCGTTGTTACACTCCAACCTTATCGCGACGGGAACTACCTGAATCTTTCGATCGGTTCCAGAAGCTGCCGTTCTTTCCATTCTTTCCGTTCATCGACATGCCCTCCGCGACCCACGGAATGGCCACCAGCACCGGCATCTGGAGGCTGGCCTCCACATCCCGCTCGTCCCGAATCGACTTATCGCGAAGCTCTTGCCAGAATGCGATCCCGATCCCAACCGCAAGCGCCGCCCCCAATCCGGCACCCGCAAACAGCCAGCGATTCGGAAAGCTCGGATCCCTTGGCAAGCTGGCCGGATTCACCAGTCGCATCTGCTCGCCCAACTGCCGGCTCTCCATGTCCTGCGCGGTTTCAGACGCGCTCTTCTTCGTCAGCAGGTCCGCATAGTATTTCTGCGCTGTGTCATAGTCACGCGTGAGCTGCTTGTACTTTGCTTCGACCTCCGGACTCACCGCCACCCGGCTCTGATACATCCGAATCTGGTCGCTGATTCGCTTTTGCTCGCGACTGGCTTGCGCCAGCACCTCGGTATATTGGTGAACCTGGAGTCGTAGTTGGCGGATCTCGGGAGGTTCACTCGCCGATCCCCGATCCGCTGGGGCGTCCGATTCTGTCGCCGCTGCGGAATTCAATTCCGCAAGCCGCTTCTTCACTTCCGCGATATCCGCCTTCGTCTTGATCACATCCGGATGGTCGTCCGTATAACGCGCCTGCAACGAGAGCAGTTGGGCTTGCAAGTTGGTGAGCTGCAATTGCAGGCTCTGTGGATTGCTGGTGCCTTGAGCTGACTTCCATGCGGCCAGTTCATGCGACAGCGTAGATTCTGCAAAGGCCTTGTCCTGCTGCGCCCGGTTGGTGGTCTGTGTGTTCGCGTCAAGTTGTGTATCCAGGGCGGCTAACAGCTTCAGATTACTGTCTTCGTCTCCCGGCAGCTGTCCCGAATACTGCTTCTTGAATTCAGCTAACTTCGTATCCTGATCGTCTAAGTCGCGTTTCGCTTCCTCGAGTTGCCGGGAAATAAATTCTGTCGTGCCCTGGGTCGCGCCTTCTCGCGAATTGATGTTCTCGTTAATCAGCATCGAGGTGAGTTCTGTACACACGTCCCTTGCCTCTTTGGCACTGGGAGCTGTGTAGTTGACGGTGAAACCGGGCGCGGTGGCCGCCGGTTTGCCGCCTTTCTTCCTGTCGCTGGGACCGGTAACCCCGCTCGCATCGGTGATAACCGGTTCAATCGAGGAATTCGCTCGAATGTCCGCCATGACCTGTTCTTCGGTCCGGCCCGCCCTCGCCAAACCGAGCCGCGACACGAGCGGCAACAGCTGGCTTCTGCCAAGAATCTTTTCCTGCATCGCCGAAACTCGGTCCGAGAGATCCGACGTGATGACTGGCTTCACGACTCCCTCGGGAACCTTCTGTCCCTCGACCAGCACCAGTGACTGCGATGTGTACTTTGCAGGAAATCCATAGGACACGAGGAAACCGGCCAGCGGTGCCAACACCGCGGGCAGTAAGGCCGTCTTCATGCGGCGCTTGATCAAAACCAGGAAATCATCGAGCGTTAATTCGCGTCCTTCTATCATCGCCAGTTTCCTTCCACTGCGTTTTCCTTATCCACTCTGCCGATCTAGTCCAGCCGGATCGGGCGGAAATGCCATCCCACTCCAAACGTGACCACGTGCCGCGTCGATAGGTTGTCGCATTTTGTCCCTGGGGCGCATTGCAGCTCATTCAGTACCTGCTGGTGGTATTGATAGCTAACAAACGCCCCGATGTTCCGGTTGAACTCACGCGACACGGTGCACCCCGCAAATACATAGTCGAACGATCCCGCCGGGACCCCTTGACTCGCCAGTTGTAAGCGCTTGCTGTGCGAATATCCGGTATCAACTCTCCCCAGCCAGCGCCGCGCCAGTTCGCGGCTCGCAGAGGCCTCCACCACATCCGATTGCGCTCCGGCAAAGAATCCCGAGCCTGCATTGTCCAGCCGCCGGTAACCCAATTGGAGCGCGGCTCTACGGAATTGATACCGGAAGCTCACTCGAGCGCTCGCCGAAAGCCGGGTCGAGCCGCTCGATCCCGATGTGTTCAACGCCTGGGGTCGAATCACCGTCCATTGCGGACCGGCGCCGGCCACGAAATCCATTCGTCCCGAAATCCGCCGCCCATACAGCGCCTGCACAAGGTGCGAATCGATGTCGTCTGCGCCCACACCCGAGGGGTAGCGGAATCCACTGTACCCGTAAATCACACCCAATTGCTGGTGGCGTGTGATCGCGTAGCTGTATCCGGCTTCCCCGCCAAGCTGGTTGCTGTTGATCAGCCCGATCGGGTTTCCATCAGTAAAGTGCACGACTCCGAATAAGCCAGCTGCCGTGAACGCCGACCGCGGACTGATTTCCTCCACCACATCGACCAGGGCAACATTCGTAATCCGCGGAGACTGCCCCAGCGAGCCGAATTGCGTCGAACTGTTTACCCCGTAGTGACTGCCCACCCCCAAGCCTGGCAGCCCGCCGACGTCGCCAGCTCCCCCCAGACCCGGCTGGTATCCGGTCCCTCCGCCGAAAGCGCCCGAGCCAAACGAACCTTCTGGCAGGTAGCTGAACGAATCCATGATCATCACCCGGCCTGTCTTCCAGTTCATCGATTGCGCAGCCTGTAACTCCTGAATATTTCTCACGGAGGGCCCCGGATAGATGCCCACCCCGCCCACGTAGGCCCCTGCGAAATCGTATCGGCTCCAGAGCCTTCGCGCCGTCAACCCTCCGAGCAGGCGCGTGACCGAATGCACACCGGTGGAAGAAGAACCGTTCTGCTCGTTGTTCACGTTCGTATCTAACGACTCGCCCGCGAGTACTCCTCCCGTCAACATGCTGCGCGGCTGAAGATTCGGCTCCAGAGAAGCCTGATCAAATCCAGAGATGGGCGGATTCTCCACGTTCATGACTGACGGATTCGCTGGTCCAAGTGCGGGCGCAGGCGCCGGCGGAGTCTGCTGTCCGGACGCAGGCACCGGCACCGTTGATTCCGGCTGCGCCGGGTTCGGCTCGGTCTGCGCAGAACTCCGCACCAACAGCAAACTGCTAGTCAGAAGCACCAACGTAGTCCGCCGAAAATCCATCTTCAATTTCCTAACCCCGCACCAGCCGCCAAATCGAAACAATCTCAAGGCACCACAATCGTGTCGCTGGGTTTCAAGACGATGTTTTGGTCGAGCGCGTCACCCTTGACGAGCTTTTTGTAGTTCACCGGGATCTTCCTTTGTTGTCCGTTCTCGACCCGAAGAATGTAGATTTTCTTGGTGTCGGCGAACTGCGTGAAGCCGGCACTTGCCAGGGCTTGCAGAACCGTCATGTTCGGCGTGAGGGTCATGCTGCCGGTATGCGTGACCTCGCCCGTAACGTAGACTTTCTGGCTGTTCATCGCGGTTACAATCACGGTGACCCGCGGATCAGCGACAAACTTCTTCAGCCTCTCGGTCAACAATGCTGCCAGTTGAGTCGGCGTGAGCCCTGCAGCGGTCACGTCATTCAGAAGCGGCATGGAAATCTTCCCATCCACCCGCACGGGCAGCGTCTCCGACAAATCAGGTTCCTTCCACACCGAGATTTTCAGGACGTCGTCAGCGCCGATTAGGTAACCGGGCCCAACTCCCGGGGCCGAATCCGGAACCGTGCTGGTGCTCGATGCTGGTTTGCTGTCACCGCTGGCGGGGCTCGATTGCGCCCACACCAGGCTACTCAGCACACAGACCAAAATTCCAACCAGCCATTGTAAGCGTCTTCCCATTTGCTCTCCCTGACCGCGCTAGATGCCTTGCAATTGATGCCCGATCTGCTTGAGCTTGTAGAGCAAAGCCTTGTAACTGATTTGCAACTCCTCGGCGGCTCTTCGCCGGTTCCAACGTGTCTGCTCGAGAACTCGCAGAATCAATTCTCGCTCGGCTTTGCGGGAAGCGGCGCGCGAAGCCTGCTTCAACGAAATCCTCCCACCGCTCAAGTGGACGGCAGAACGAATCCAGCGTTGCCGAAACCCTTCCATGGCCAGCTGCTCGTCACCCAACGCCACTATGGCGCGGGCCGCATCTTCCAGCTCGCGAACGTTTCCTGGCCAATCGTAGTCGCGCAGCAACTGCTCGGTCTCAGCACTGAGCGTGGGAGCCGGACGCTTGAATTCCTGGGCATAGCGGCCTAGGAAAAAGCTCATTAAGTGCGGGATATCTTCCCTCCGGTGGCGCAGAGGCGGGAGCCGCAGGCAGACGCCGCTCATCCGGTAGTAAACATCTTCGCGCAAACGCCTAGCCTTCTCTGCTGCCTCCAGATCCTGCGCGCTGCCACAGATGAGTCGCGGACGAACCTCACCCCCATTACTGGGACCTTCCAGGGCCGGAAGAAGCTGGAGGAGCACCTCTTGGCAGGCCGCGCTGAGGTCGGCGATTTCCTCGAAGTAGATCGTACCTCGGACATCACGATCAATTGACCGCAAGATCTCCGGAGTCAAACTCGAACATGCCAGCGTGCGGAACGGTTCTTTGGCGTGCACCGATAGTCGGTGAATCCGATGGGCGGCCGCCTCTTTGCCAGCCCCGCGCTCGGCGACTAATAGTACCGGCGCGTCGCTCTTCGCCAGTTCGCGGATCACCAGCTCGACCGCGCGCATGCTCTGGCCCAGCCCCTCGACGAAAGGATGATCCTGCGGAATGCCGCCGGGCACGGCGGTAGCAATCGCGTCCAAAGGCGAAATCTGTTTTGAGATCAGCATTGACTTGAATTGACTAACTGGACGCGCCGCTTCTTCCCTGACTTGCCATGCTTAGCTGGGTAGCAAAGGAATTGCCATCCACCGATCCGGGATCACCCGCTCAAGACGCGAGATTACCTATTATTTCCAATATGTTACAGAGACGTCAACCACAACCAACCCGGCTGGCGCAGGCTCTAGCCCGGGAACCCGCCTAAAAAAGGGAAAGACTTTACCCTTTTTTTCAGTAGGGTCTGGCTAGTGTAGTACAGGAAAGCCTCCAAACTGTTTCAACTTGATGAATCCAGGACCCTACTTTGTGACAAGATTGCACCCCCGAAGCCTCTTCGCATATGCTCTCTGGCAGCCGAGTTGCTCAGGGGTCTTTTGAGTCTTTTGAGCCAAGCCGTCCAAGCCGAGCCTATTTCCCCACCCTTGCGCCCCCCTTCTCCATCGAGAGCGCGATTGTTGGAGCTGTCCGCGATTGGGGTAGCGTTGGCCCTGCTCTATTTCTCCATCGGCGAGGGCTTGGTCACCCAGTGGTTTCAAGATCCGAATTTTTCCCACGGTGTGTTTGTCCCGGCCTTTTCGCTATTCGTCCTGTGGGAGAACCGCAAGCGGCTAGCCGCTCTTCCCCGGCAGCCCGCGTGGTCAGGACTAGGTCTATTGTGTCTCGGACTCGTGGTTCTGGCAGCCGGGGTCATGGGAGCGGAGCTTTTTCTGTCGCGAGTATCGCTCTTGCTCGTGCTGGCCGGATTGACCGTTCTGTTTCTGGGATGGAACTATTTGAGTGCGGTCGCATTTCCGCTGGCTTTTCTGGTACTCATGATTCCGATCCCGAGCATCATTTTCAACCAGATCACTGGCCCGCTTCAGACTGTCGCTTCCGTTTCCGCTTCTTACCTTTTGCCGCTGCTTGGCGTACCGGTCCTGCGCGAAGGGAACATTATTCGACTACCCACCATGGCACTCGAGGTGGCGGTAGCTTGCAGCGGGATTCGTTCCCTCATGTCCTTAGCCACCCTCGCTATCATCTATGGCTATCTGACGGAGCCAAGGATTTGGATGCGGGTTGTGCTCGGGCTCGCCTCTCTGCCGATTGCGGTAATCGCCAATAGCTTGCGCATCGTGGGTACGGGTGTGATCGTGCAGTACTGGGACCCTGAAAAGGCAGAGGGATTCTTCCACCTCTTTTCTGGATGGCTGATCTTCGTAGTATCGCTACTTCTCCTGTTTCTGATTCACCGTGGACTGCAGGCGCTGTTTGGGAAGGAATGAATCGGCTTTGACACAGACTGGAGCACGTTATCTGGTCGCGTTGGTCCTGATGGCCGGAACCGGCTGGCTATTGCACGCGCGAACGGGCAATGAAGTTATTCCCGCCCGGCCAAAGCTCTCGTCGTTCCCAACCGAATTTGGTGCATGGAGAGGAACAGATTCTCCCATTGACCCAGCTACCGCCGAGGTTCTGGGTAAGGGTGACTTCTTGCTCCGACGGTACCAGGATCCAGGGGCTGACGAACCGTACGTAGATCTATATATCGCATACTATGCGTCGCAGCGGACAGGAGACACGACGCACTCTCCGCAAAACTGCTTGCCGGGTGCGGGCTGGAGACCGATCCAGAATCAGGTTGTCACGCTCCGTGTGCCCGGGGACGCGCCCTTCGAGGCGAATCAATACGTAGTCGCCAAGGGAGCGGAACGACAGTTGGTGTTGTATTGGTACTTCGCACACGGCCGGGCGGTAGCAAGCGAGTATCGCGCCAAGATCGAATTGGTGCTGGATGCAATCAAGCTAAATCGCAGCGACGGGTCAGTCGTTCGAATATCGACACCGATGCCGGCTGAAGAGACGACGGACGCTGCGATGCAGCGCTTGCTTCCCCTGGCCGACCAGATTATTCCTCAGCTTGATACCTATATCCCGAGATGAAGTCGAACCAGGCAAAGTCTGATCGGCGGGACCCCGCGCCGTCGGCGGCATCCCAGACTGCAGGCAAACCCAGTGGCTCACAATTTCCTTGCCGGGCATGCCGTCTTTTCGTAGCATCGGATCGTTCGAGCCCCGCAGGATCGCCGTGTAACGAGTGGGCGGGTAACGCTCAGTACGCGATCCGATTTTCCTTGAGTGTCCGAACTATCATCCGAAAGCGCAGTCATCCTTTTCACGTCCCGTGCGGCAGCCTTGCGCACAGTCATGGAGACCGGTCATGAGGCCCCCAGTCCGCAGCGTCGTTCGTAGCGGTATTTTCCTTCTGATGCTTGCCTCAATACTCGTGGGCTGTTCGCGCGATCCCAACGTGCGGAAGCAAAAGTATCTCGAGAGTGGCACGCGGTTTTTTGAGAAAGGGAAGTATCACGAAGCCGCCATCCAGTTCAGCAATGCCATCCAGGTCGACCCAGACTTCGCGCAGGCCCATTACCAGCTGGCGCAGACCTACCTGAAACTTCAGCAGTACCCGCCTGCCTACCGGGAACTCAATGTAACCGTCGAAAAGCAGCCGGATAACTATCAAGCGCGAATTGATCTGGCGAACCTTCTCATCGGTGGAGGCGAGTTCAAGCAGGCCCAGGAGCAGTTGGATGTGCTGGCCGTCAAGCAGCCGAACAACGCTTTGTACCATATGGCGCTCGCCAACTATCACGCGGGTCTAAGGGACAACGCCGCCGCCCTCAGAGAGATGGAAAGAGCGATTGCGCTTGACCCCAACCGTGCGGATCTCTACGTGAATCTGGCTCTACTCCAGATAGGGGGTCAGCAGTTCGATGCGGCTGGGGCAAACTTCAAGAAGGCGGTCGCGCTCGACCCCAAGTCGATGAGCGCTCAGCTCGCACTCGGTTCTTTCTACCAGTCGCGAGGACAATTGGCGGAAGCCGAGCAACAGTATCGGCATGCGATCGAGGTAGATCCGAAAAGCGTCGATCCCCGCAACGCGTTGGCGCGCCTGCTGGTGGTCGAAGGCAAGCAAACCGAGGCCGAGGAGTTCCTGAAGCAAACCAAACGCGACCTGCCCGACGACCCCGCCGCCTACACCATGTTAGGCGACTACTATTTCAGTCTGCTTGGGGATGTGAACCGCGCCACCGCCGAGTACGAGGCGTTATACAAGGAACATCCTGGAGTTTTGCAGGTGCGGAAGAATTTTATCCAGCTTCTGATTCTGCAGAACCGCCTTCCCGAAGCAACCAAGATCAATGACGAATTATTGAAGACTAACCCGCAGAATATCGAAGCGATGATCTTTCGCGCGCAGATCAAGATTCGGGAAGGCCATCCGAGCGAGGCTGTAACCGCTCTGCAAGAAGTTCTGCCGCGGGATCCCGACAACCCGATCGCGCACTACCATCTGGGGGTGGCCTTCGACCAGCTGGGGAACGCAACCCGGGCAGAAAACGAGTGGCGTGAGGCGATTCGGCAGAAGCCAGACATGATCGAGGCCCAACGCTCTCTGGCCAGCGCAGCTTTGCATCGGGGCGATTGGAACGCTCTCTCCGAGGCTGCCGGTGCGATCTCTGCCGCCCAACCGAATCTCCCTGACGGCTACGCGCTCCAGGCGATCGCAGAAGTCAACCTGAAGCGACGGGATCAAGCCGAGGCCAATATCCAAAAGGCAATCGAGGTTGCGCCGAAGAATCCGATCGGGTATACCCAGCTGGGAGCCATTCGGCTGTTGGAGAACCGCTATCCAGACGCTGAAAAGGCCTACCAAAAAGCGCTCGAGTTGAGCCCCGATTCGTCCGACGGGTTGAACGGACTCATGCGCGTCTATCTCGCGCAGAACAATCCCGACAAGGCGATCGCCGTCGCCAACCTGCAGATTCAGAAAGTCCCTAACAGCAGCGCCTTTTATGATCTCCTCGGAACCGCCCTGTTTGACAGCAAGAAGGACAGGCCGGGAGCGGAAGCCGCGCTACGCAAGGCAATCGAACTCGACAAGACCAACGTCGATGCCGTCCTCAAGCTTGCCCAGGTTCTGAACGTGGAGGGTTCGACCGATCAGTCCTTCGCCCTGCTCCAGCAAGGAGTGAAGGATCATCCCAACGACGTGCCTTTATACCTCATGTACGGAGAGCTGCTGGAGTCGCGGCGAGATTGGGACAACGCGAAGGCCGCGTACCAGAAGATCCTCGAAATCGACTCAAACAACCCGATCGCATCCAATAATCTCGCCTTCGTGATGCTCCAGCAAGGCGGGAATGTCGATGTGGCATTGGCCATGGCGCAGACGGCGCGGCGCGGCATGCCGGATTCTGCAAATGCCGCCGACACGTTGGGCTGGGCATACTACAAGAAGGGGGCGTACGGCAGCGCAATTGGCCTGCTCAAAGAGGCCGTGCAGAAAGAGCCTAATGACGCTTCTTTCCACTACCACCTGGGGCTCGCATACCAGGGTGCCGGCAACAATGCGCAGGCCAAGGAACAACTGCAGAGAGTCTTAAAGATCAATCCGAATTTTCCAGACGCAGAGGAAGTAAGAAAAACGCTCTCGGGACTTTCCGGATAAATCGCGGGACTCAGTTCCGCTCTTCATGTCTGTCATCCCGAGCGCAGTCAGGAGCCTGCCCTGAGCCTGCCGAAGGGACCCCATGCCCGCAACCAGCGCCTCTAAGGGCTCTTCTACCGCGACAATATCGCTGGGATTTCAGGCGAGAGGCTTCTCGATCGACCCCAATAAGTGGGGTTCCAACCGCTCACCCCTTAAGCGAGTACTTAACTAAGCACCACAGTGCGCGGACTCCGTCCGTCCAGTGAATCTTCTTCCCTTCTTGATAGGTCCGTCCCCAATAGCGAACGCCCACCTCGTACACACGCAGCCGGTGCTTCGCAATCTTGACCGTGATCTCGGGCTCGAACCCGAAGCGGTCCTCCTCGATCGGAATGGATTGGATCACCTCTCGCCGAAAGGCTTTGTAACCAGTTTCCATGTCGCTCAGGTTCAAATCGGTGAGAGCATTCGAAACCAACGTTAATGCCCAGTTCCCAACGGAATGCCAGAAGTAGAGAACGCGGTGCGGTCCGGCGCCGATAAAGCGCGATCCATACACGACATCCGCCTCGCCTCGAATCAGCGGCTCAAGCAGCACCGCGTAATCGTTCGGGTCGTACTCCAGATCCGCGTCCTGAATAATCACAAACTCTCCAGTGGCATTCAGGAAACCGGTGCGCAGGGCTGCGCCCTTCCCCATGTTTTTCGGCTGCTCGATCACACGCACGGCCGGATTCTGGGCTTGGAGTTCGTGGAGGATTTGCCGGGTGCCGTCCGTGGAACCATCATCCACACAAATGAGTTCGAGATCCGGATGCGCGCGTAGAACCCTGGCGACGATCTCGCGCAGGGTTTGGTTTTCGTTGAACACCGGCATCACAACAGAAAGTTTCATGGCTCCGCGTCCCGCACTTCATCGTAAAAGCGATTGTCCCGGCGCAGGCATTGCCCTTCCCGGTCATCCGTTAAACACAGGCGCTATTTCTGTTCTGGTCCGAGCTTACAGAGCAGGGGGCAATTCGCAGAGGGCAATTCTTGCGGGCAGAAGCTACTCCATCAACTGTGGCTGCGGCCTGAGACTTAATTTCTGACTGTCGTTTCCCTGCAAAGAAAAAACCCCACGAGTCGTGGGGTTTTGAATTGATTGAACTTAAATTCGACGCCAGATTCAGCCGATGAAGCGTCTCCGCAGAACCCCGGCTACGCTCAGCAATCCCGTGCCGAACAGGAGGAGCGTTCCGGGCTCCGGAGTGACCGAACTGATATTCGTGTCGCCGCTTGAGCCTTTCACCTTGCCATTGAACCAGCCCTTGCCAGTGTTAATGGTCAGCTGAACGGTCGCGCCCTGGGCGGGAGTTGATTTTCCCAGCGTCCCTGTGATCACTCCCGTCAGTATGTAGTTGTGGGTTCCGTTGGCCAACGTCGTCAGAGTCCACTGCACAGGCCCACTAAATGAGCCGGAGTAGATCGTCCCGGCTGTGACGCCGTTGATGCCGTTCCCGACGATCAAAATCGAGCCGCCAGCTGCGAACGTTCCGCCACCTTGAAGACTCCCACTCGTGAGAGCTCCGGTCGAGAAGCTGAAGGTACCCAGGTTGATGCCAGCTACAAGCCCGCCGCCGCTGAGGCCATTCACGGCGATCAGGGTCGAGTTCGACAGCGACAATCCGCTGCTGCTGCCGGTCAGGAGCCCACCCGAGTTTGTGAAATCGATTTGACCCGCGAAGGCCGTGAATGGAAGGGCCACCACCAGCGCAACCAGCAATGCAACTTTCTTCAACATGACTTACAGCCTCCTGATAGCGTTCGGATTCAATGAACCTTTGACTCCGAGTGAAGCCACTGCTCCGACCATATCCACAGCAACCTGAGGTCCAAATCGGCGCTGGACGGAACTCTATACCACAGAATGAGTTACAAGCCAGTAATCTAGCTCTTGATTACCAATAGTGCAAAGCGCTGCGCATCAGTGAACAATCTTGTTCGAAATCCTCTATCCTCACTCCACCGGCAATTCCGCACTCCGGGCCTCTTCTGCCCGTCGTCGCACCGCCCGATTCGACGGAAGTCCTGCGTCCCGGATCTTGTAAAGAAGCGCACGATAACTGATGCTGAGCGCCTTGGCCGCCTGTTTCCGGTTCCAGTGATTCGCCTGCAAGACTTTAAGAATCACCTTTCGCTCTAGCTCGCGGACCGCTTGACGGGTGAGCTTTTTCAATGAGATCGGGCCGTCTAGGTTGATCTCCGGGTTGAAGTACTCCTGCTCCCGGCTAACCAGATCGCTCGAGATAGCTTCTTCCGTCCCCAGGATCACATAGCGTTTGAGTAGATTCTCAAGCTCCCTGATGTTTCCCGGCCAGTGGTACTTCTGTAGCACAGCCACCAATTCGCCGGAGAGCGGCTTGGCCCGGCAATTGTACTTGCGGTTGTAGTACTCAAGGAAGAAGGCTACCAGATCCTCGATATCGCCTCGCCGCTCGCGCAACGGCGGAAGAGATATGTTGACCACATTGATCCGGTAGAACAAGTCTTGCCGGAACGTGCCGTTCTCGATTTCATGTTCGAGAATCCGGTTGGTCGCACACACAACCCGGACTTCGACCTTCTTGTCTTCCTGTGCGCCGATTCTGCAGAACTGCCCGTCTTGCAGCAGTTGCAGCAACTTCGATTGCAGCGCGAGATCTAGTTCGGAGATCTCGTCGAGAAACAAAGTTCCGCGATGCGCCATTTCCACGCGCCCTGGCTTCATGCCATATGCGCCGGTGAAAGCCCCCTTTTCGTAGCCGAACAGCTCGCTCTCCAGGAGTGTTCCCGGGATCGCCGGGCAGTTGACCTTAACGTAAGGCCCGGTTCTCCAAGGCGACCGCCCGTGGACCAATCGCGCAATGATGTCTTTCCCCGTGCCGCTCTCACCTTGGATGAGGACCGGGACATTTGCGGCAGCCACTTTATCCATTCGGGAGCGAACGGCCTGCATGGCTTCGGAGCGTCCAAATACGATGCTCTCAGGTGGAAGTTCTCCGATCGCTTGCGCCAACGCGCTCACGGAAGTGCTTGAGGTTGTCATAGTTATGCAGCTTTTGTACGAGCCTGACGCGGGTGGATTGTGCACCCCGCCCGCCAAACCGGTTGCCGGCAGCCATACAGTCGCTGAATATACTGTATC
>Ga0210406_10003568_pt1 | contig 16969 bp, 19 predicted proteins | sample IncBWC30MmetaG_FD_155454 | JGI IMG/M metagenome (GOLD analysis project Ga0210406, IMG submission 155454) | Forest soil microbial communities from Barre Woods Harvard Forest LTER site, Petersham, Massachusetts, United States - Inc-BW-C-30-M | ecosystem: Environmental > Terrestrial > Soil >... | reverse complement strand
CTGCTCCTCGTTCAGCAATTTGGGCACTTGGTCTTCCTCCATTGCGCCTGTTTTGCCTTGCGCGCAGAGCTCGGGGTGAAGCGTGGCGCTGGCGCCCGGCGCTGTCAAGCAGCGGCAATCGCGCGCAGCATATGGCTTTTTTTCGCATGGCTTTGCCCATACAATAAGGGCATGCGGACCACCAACCTGATGATCGGAACCACGTCGCTCGCGGTGATCGCCGCGGGGTTCATCGGCTTTCTCGCCATCCAGAAAATCCGCAGCGTGCGGCAGCAAGGCCCGCTTCGCATCGTGTTCGACGGCGGCTCCGCGAGCGGATTGCGCAAGGGCGGCAGTGTGAATTTCGACGGCATCCAGGCCGGCGAGATCAGGTCCATCAAGCTTCAGAATCCGCGCAAGATCGTAGCCGAGGTCACGCTGGATAGCAGCGCGCCGATCCGGAAAGACACCGTCGTCGGTATCGAATTCCTGGGCCTGACCGGCGTCGCCGCGATTTCGCTGGTCGGCGGCGCTTCGACCGCTCCCCCACCGCCGCTGGATGAGGACGGCGTTCCGATCCTGACCGCCGACCTTCGCGACGTCGAGTCAATTCGCGATGCGCTGCATAATGTCGACCGGCTTCTGGTCAACAACGGGACGACAATCAGGGACGGGCTGCTCTCGTTCGAGACCTATACCGCCTCGTTGAAGAGCAAAGGCGAGGCGATCGACAGAATTTTGGCAAGGGCCGACGATGCCTTCGCCGGCATCGATAATGTCTTTGCCAAAATCGACGACGTCATGCCCGGTATTGCCAATGGTCAGGCCGATGACCTGCTTCAGAAGGTACAGACAATTCACGAGCTCGCCGAAAGCTTCAACAAGCGCTCGGCCACGTTGATGGAAGAAGGCCGGCGCACGCTCGTCGACGTCAGCCAGGCCGCCAGCCGGATGGCCGGCAAATTCAGCGCTGCGGGCGAGGCCGTTGCCCCGGCGCCGCCGCGAAAGCCGCTGCAGAAGCGGCATTGACGGCGCCTGCGAACGCCAAGACTTGACGGCAAGACTCGCCGTCAAGACTTCACGCGTAGACGAACGCGGCATCCGCAAGGTCGATCGCCGGAAACTGATCCTTCTCCGCCCAGTAATCCTGGCTGTGCTGCCATTCCGGCTTGTCGCCACGCTTCGGCAACAGGTGCATGTCGCGCATCAAATAGTTCGGATTGAAATTCTCAGGGTCGATCCAGGACAATAGCGGCATGTTGTGATCTTCGGGCCGCAGCGCCGGCACGACTTTCTTGGCGCCGGTCTCTTTCATATGCCTGAGCAGGCGGCAGACGAAGTCCGCGACGAGATCGGTGCGCAGCGTCCAGCTCGCGCGGAAATATCCGAACACCCAGGCCATGTTCGGGATGCCCGTGAACATCATGCCGCGATAGGTGACGCTCTCGGCGAAATCGAGCGGCCTGCCGTCGATGGTGAAATCGATGTCGCCGAGCACATTGAGGTTGAACCCGGTTGCGCTGACAATGATGTCGGCGTCGAGCGCTTGGCCGGATTTCAGCAAGATGCCGTTTTCGGTAAACCGAACGATCTCGTCGGTGACGACGGAAGCCCGGCCGCTCTTGATGCTCTGGAACAGATCGGCATCGGGCACGAACGCGATGCGCTGCCGCCACGGCCGATAGCGCGGCGTGAAATGCGTGGCAATATCGTAATCGGGGCCGAGCACGGCGCTGATGCCGCCAAGCAGCTCCTGCTTGACCGTTTCCGGTTCGCTAAAGGAGCGGCGGGTGAATGTGTCCTGATCGAACAAAATCTTGCGCCGCACGATCTCGTGGATCCATTCCTCGCTGACCTGCAGCTGCCGCAGCGTCTCGGCGAGTTCGATGGCGTTGCGTCCGGTCCTGAAATAGGTCGGCGAGCGCTGCAGCATCGTGACCTGCTCGCATTTATCCGCGATCGCCGGGATCAGCGTCGCCGCGGTCGCACCCGACCCGATCACAACCACCTTTTGGCCTTCGATGTCGAGATCGTCAGGCCAGCGCTGCGGGTGAACGATGCGGCCCTTGAAGGCATCCATGCCCTGCCATTCCGGGGTGTAGCCCTCCGAATGCCGGTAGTAGCCCTGGCACATCCACAAGAAATTCGCGGTGAAGGTCTTGGCCTCGCCGCTATCGAGCTTGACGGCTTCGATGGTCCAAAGATTGGTTTCGCTCGACCAGTTCGCCGAGGAAATCCTGTGCCGGTAGCGGATATGCTTGGCGAGTTCGTTTTCGGCGATGACCTCGCCCATGTAGGCGCGGATCTCCGCCGCGGTCGCGATCGGCGGACCGGTCCAGGGCTTGAAGCTGTAGCCGAAGGTGTGAAGGTCGCTGTCGGAGCGGATGCCCGGATATTTATGAGTCCACCAGGTGCCGCCAAACGTCTCCTGCTCTTCGAGCACGACAAATGACGAGCCCGGCAGTTGCTTGGTCAGATGATAGGCACTGCCGACGCCGGAGATGCCGGCGCCCACGATCAGGATGTCGAAATGTTCTAAAGCCTGGCGGGCAGAAGCGCTGCGGACGGTTACGTTCATCACGGTTTTCTTGTTTGCTGATTTCACCTCCTATTCACCTGCGCCCGCCGGGGACGTCAACCCTGCCAAATCACAGAGCCGATCCCCATTGCCGCGCGGTCTGCAAAATCCAGTCTCGGTAAAGTGTTAGTGGCGTGACGCCGGTCAGCCCGCCGCAACCGGCGCTGCCGTTCGGCCCGGTCGACCAGCTAATGACCCCGATGATGACGGGACCGGATGGCTGGTCCTCGAACACCGGCCCACCGGAATCGCCGGTACATGCGCCGAGCCCCGCCTGTGCGCCCTGGCCGAGGGCATCGACCAGGCGAATTTGCAGCGTGCCGGGCTTGCCGGTCGCAATCAGATCAGCGGCGCGGACAGTGCCGCCGCTTTTGCCGTCGCCGCGCGCGGTCACGCCTATGCCGGCGATGGTGAATTTCGCGCCCGGGACAATTGGCAGTTGCGGCGCGCCGAGCGCGGCGCTTTTTTCCTTTGCCGGAGACCTGAGCTGCAACAGCGCCACGTCGGCGGTGGCGCGGTGCGCCAGCATGGTTTGCATGTTGAATTGCGGATGCGTGGCAACATTTTTCACGTCCTGCAATTGCGGCTGGCGGTTCGCGCCATACTCCACGATCTTGTATTCGGCGCCTCCCTGCACGCAATGCGCCACCGTCAATACCAGCGTCGGCGCGATCAGCGCACCCGAGCAGAAATTACCGCGCGAGCCGACAATGGTGACGATGGTGCGGCCGATGCCGTCGGCCGACGGGGCCGCGCCGCCGACGATGGCGTCCGCGGGCGTGGCGAGAAGCAGCGAGGCCGCGATGGCCATGCAGGATAATCTTTTCATCGTGGGAACAGAGATAGCCGCTGGCGTAGCGCTCGCCAAGCCGCGGCTTAAGCTGGGCCCTGAAGTGGACTTGGGCTGGCATGGAGCAAGCCGCCATGCTAGCCGTCTCCAATTCATTCGAACGGCGGCGAATAATGATCGAGGCGGTGATCTGGGATTTCGGCGGGGTACTGACATCATCGCCATTCGAGGCGTTTGCACGATTTGAGACCGAGCACGGATTGCCGGCCGATATCATCCGGCGCACCAATGCCGCCAATCATCTGGAAAATGCCTGGGCGAAATTCGAGCGCGCCGAGGTCGATATCGAGGCGTTCGACCGATTATTCGCAACTGAATCGCGTGCGCTGGGCGCGGAAGTTCGCGGCAAGGATGTCTTGCCACTGCTCTCCGGCGATTTGCGGCCCGAGATGGTCACCGCACTCAAGCGCGTCAAGGCGAGGTTCAAGACCGGCTGCATCACCAATAATCTTCCCGCCAACGCCATCGGCAGCGCCAGCGGGCGCACGCTCTATATCGCGGAGGTGATGGCGCTGTTCGATCACGTCATCGAATCCGCCAAGATCGGCTTGCGCAAGCCCGATCCACGCATCTACCGGATGATGGTGGAAGTGCTCAACGTCGATCCCAGGGCGTGCGTCTATCTCGACGATCTCGGCGTCAACCTGAAGCCCGCGCGCGAGATGGGCATGACCACGATCAAGGTGGCGAGCGCGGCGCAGGCCGTCGCCGAGCTGGAAGCGGCAACGGGGCTAAAGCTGCGATAGAGCTATTCCGCCGCCGCCGTGATCCGTTCGGGAAACGCGGCCGCCAGCGCGTCGTGATCGGCCCTGAGCACGCCGCGTTCGGTGATCAGCCCGGTGACCAGCCGCGCCGGCGTGATGTCGAAGGCATAGTTCGCAACCGGTGAACCCTCGGGCACGACCCGCACCGTCTCGATACGACCGTCCGCGGTGCGGCCGGTGATGTCGGTGACTTCTTCGGCGCCGCGCTGCTCGATCGGAATCTGGCCGATCCCGTCGGCGATGCTGAAATCAATGGTCGGTGAAGGCAGCGCGACATAGAACGGTACGCCATTGTCATGCGCCGCGAGCGCTTTCAAATAAGTGCCGATCTTGTTGCAGACGTCGCCATTGGCCGCGACCCGGTCGGTGCCGACGATCACGAGATCGACCATGCCGTGCTGCATCAGATGGCCCCCGGTATTGTCGGGGATGACGGTGTGCGGCACGCCGTGATGGCCTAACTCCCACGCCGTCAGCGAAGCGCCCTGGTTGCGCGGCCTTGTCTCATCGACCCAGACATGGACCCTATGGCCGCCATCATGCGCCAGATAGATCGGCGCTGTCGCCGTGCCCCAATCGACGGTCGCGAGCCAGCCTGCGTTGCAATGGGTCAGCACATTGACCGGCTCGCCCGGCTGCTTTTTTGCGGCGATCGCCTCGATCAGGGCAAGACCGTTTTGGCCGATGCCCCGGTTGATGTCGATATCCTGCTCGGCAATGTCAGCGGCGCGGGCATAGGCCGCGGCCGCGCGCGCCGATGGCGGCAGCGATTGCACCACGATGCGCATCTCGTCCAGCGCCCATCTCAGATTGATCGCCGTCGGCCGCGTCGCGATCAGCAAATGATAAGCGCGATCGATCGCGGTATCCGAGGCGTGGGCCCGCATCGCCAGCGCCATCCCGTAGGCCGCGGTCGCGCCGATCAGCGGCGCGCCGCGCACCAGCATCGAGCGGATCGCATCGGCCGCGGCCTCGACGGTCGTAAGCTGCGCGATGACGAATTGATGCGGCAGTCTGCGCTGGTCGATCGCGCCGACCGTCCAGCCGTCCGGCTCGAGCCAAATGCTGCGGAAATGTTTGCCGTCGACTCGCATGACGCACTATTCTAGCTCAAACCTCAGCCGCGCAGCACCCTGCCTGCCACCGCGTCGAGCTTTTTCAATAGTTCCGGATCGCGCGCCTCGGGCGCGGTGATCAAGGCGGTATCAAGCGCGCGGTCCGAGCCGATCGGACAGGGCTCGTGTTCCCTCGGAAAATCCTTGGCCAGCCGCGCCACCAGGCCCTTTGCCTTGTCGGCGTTTGACGTCAGCACCCGGACGATGTCCTGGACGGTGACGGCATCATGGTCAGGATGCCAGCAGTCGAAATCGGTCACCATCGCGACCGTCGCGTAGCAGATCTCCGCCTCGCGGGCGAGCTTGGCTTCCGGCATATTGGTCATGCCGATCACGGAATAACCCAGGTTCTTGTAGGTCGTGCTTTCGGCATAGCTCGAGAATTGCGGACCTTCGATGCAGACATAGGTTCCGCCATGCGCGATCGCGAGGCCCTCGGCGTCGGCCGCTTCGGCAAGATGGGCGCGCAGCCGCGGCGACACCGGATGCGCCATCGACACATGGGCGACGCAGCCTCTGCCGAAAAACGAACTCTCGCGCTTGTGGGTGCGGTCGACGAACTGGTCGACCAGCACGAAGGTGCCGGGCGGCAGCTCGTGCTTGAACGAGCCGCAAGCCGACAGCGAGATCAGATCGGTGACGCCGGCGCGCTTCAGCGCGTCGATATTGGCGCGATAATTGATGTCGGAAGGCGATAGCACATGGCCCCTGCCGTGGCGCGGCAGAAACACGATCGGAAGCCCTGCGACGGTGCCGTGACGCAGTGGCGCCGAAGGCTCGCCCCAGGGGCTTTTGATCGCCTCGTCGCGCGAATTCTCAAGGCCCGGCAGATCGTAGATGCCGGAGCCGCCGACGATACCCAGCACCGCTTTCGCCATCTCCGCTCCACCGCATCCGTTCGTAGCCCGCGACCAGGCACAAACGGGTTTACCCATTGCTCGCTATCAGAGCTATGCCAGTTTTATGGGGGATTTGAAACGGCAATGCTGATTTGGAATCAGGCCGCCGGCGCGCCCTGATGAGAACAGCCGACGGCGCGAGCGGATATATCACGCCGCAACGACTAACCAGGACGGAACGCGGGTGATGACTAGCCAGGACGGAACGCGTGATTTTGTGTCTACAACTCGACCATATCGAAGTCGCTCTTGGCCGTACCGCATATCGGACAGATCCAGTCGTCTGGAATGTCGGCCCACCGGGTGCCGGGAGCCAGGCCCTCGTCGGGGTCACCCTTTCTCTCGTCATAGATGTAGCCGCAGGTCCGGCACTGCCAGGATTTATAGGACTCGTCGCTCATCGGGGATCGTCCGTGTTCGGGAGCCTTTCCGGCATGGCGCGTAAGCTATCTTACTTGTTCGACATGAAGCAAACAAACTGTCAGCAAGCGCCGCCGCTTCGATCGCGGGACCTCGATTGGCGGCTCACATATGAACATCGACGTCATAGGCTTGCATCTTCATTTCTCGATAACATACGCGTGCCGCGAATAGCTGGCGGGCTTGACGATGATGGTCATGATGACGATCCCCGCGGGCCGCGCAATGGGCGCCTATGCCGCCTCACTATGATCCGAGTCCGCTAAGGATTCCCTTGCGCAATATCCGGGGATAGTGATCGATTGAGGGTCGGTAGACCACCCTTGCAGTGTGCCTTGCAGTTTGCCTTGGTTAACCGGAACCGTCATGCCGCTCGATCCGCTTGCAAAACGTCTTCTTGCCATGATGGCCACGGCCTCGACCGGTGAACGAGCGAGGCCGACCACGGATGAGCGCCGTCAGTCGCTGGTGAAATTGATGCAGTTCGCGCGATCGAATGCGATGGTGACAACCACCGACGGCGTATTGCCCGGTCCGGCCGGTGATCTTCCTTACCGTTTGTACGCGCCGGCACAGGGTGAGGACGAGCACCTGCCGGGCTTCGTGTTCTTTCATGGCGGCGGCATGGTCGCCGGCAGCATCGACAGCCATGACCGCATCGCCGCGGCACTTGCGGAGGCAACCGGCTGCCGCCTGATATCGGTCGGCTATCGGCTGGCGCCCGAGCATCCATTCCCCGCCGCGGTGGAGGATGCGATCGCGGCGACCGAGTTCGTGTCCCGGCATGCTGCTTCGCTTGGTATCGACGCAGAAAAACTCGTCGTGGGCGGCGATTCCGCGGGCGCAACGCTCGCCGCCGTGGTGTGCCAGCACGCGCTGCGCAGCGGCGCGCCTGCCATCCTGGCGCAATGCCTGATCTGCCCGGTCCTGGATTTCGAGGAGACCTCGCCGTCGCGCGAGGCGTTTGCCGAGAATTACCTGATCGACCGGCTCACGCTCGAAGCCGATCTTGCCGACTATCTGCCGGAGGGAATAGACCCTGCCGATCCCAGGGTCTCGCCGCTGCGGGCAACAAGATTAACCGGGCTGCCGGCGGCGATTATCCATACCGCCGAGTTCGATCCGATGCGCGATGAGGGCAACGCCTACGCCAGCAAGCTGTTGGCGGCCGGCGTCAACGTCGAGCACATTTGCCATGACGGCATGATTCATAATTTCCACGCCATGGGTGCGATCTTGCCGCAGGCGAGATTGGTCGTGCTTCAAATCGGCGAGCAGATCAGGCGCACGCTGGCGTGACCCGGGGGCGCAACCGTTCCAATTCGCACGAAAAATACAATCGAACCTGTGGAACGGTTGCGAATCTGGAATAGACTTGGCCTTGATCGCCCTCGCTTGGCGGCCCGCGCAAGCTCTCACCCGGACAAGCTAAACCCCATGTCTGTTCCCGCCATCGCCACAGCCCAACAAGGCGGGACCGGCGACCGTGACGCTCTTTCCGTCCTCAATTCCGTATTCGGCCTTCCTGCCTTTCGCGGCGCGCAGGAAGCGATCGTCAAGCATGTCACAGACGGCGGCAATTGCCTGGTGCTGATGCCGACCGGCGGCGGCAAGTCGCTCTGCTATCAATTGCCGGCGCTGTTGCGGCCTGGCTGCGGCATCGTCGTCTCGCCGCTGATCGCGCTGATGCGCGATCAGGTCGCAGGGTTGATGGAGGCGGGCGTCAATGCGGCGGTATTGAATTCGACGCTGTCGTTTGAGGAAGCCTCTGAAGTCGAGCGGCGGCTTCTCGCCGGAGACCTCGACCTGCTCTATGTCGCGCCGGAGCGGCTCCTCACGGAGCGCTGCCTCGCCTTGTTCGATCGGGCCGGCATCGCGCTGTTTGCGATCGACGAGGCGCATTGCGTGTCGCAATGGGGGCACGACTTCCGCCCCGAATATATCGGCCTGTCCCAGATAGCGGAGCGTTTTCCCGGCGTGCCGCGAGTGGCGCTCACGGCGACCGCGGACGAAGCCACGCGAAAGGAGATCGTCGATCGCCTCGGGCTTTCAGGTGCGCCGAGTTTTGTGGCGAGTTTCGATCGCCCGAACATCAGATATGAAATCGTCGACAAGCAGAATGCGCAAACTCAACTCAAGGCCTTCATCGCCGAGCGCCACGCCGGCGACGCCGGCATCGTCTATTGCCTGTCGCGCGCCAAGGTCGAGGACACCGCGGCCGTGCTGGTAGCGGCCGGCATAAAATCGCTGCCTTATCACGCAGGACTTGACGCCGCCACGCGCGCGAGCCATCAGGACCGCTTCCTCAACGAGGACGGCGTCGTGATCGTCGCCACCATCGCGTTCGGCATGGGCATCGACAAGCCCGATGTGCGCTTCGTGGCGCATCTCGACCTGCCGAAAAGCATCGAGGCTTACTATCAGGAGACCGGGCGCGCGGGGCGCGACGGCAAGCCGTCCAGCGCCTGGATGGCCTATGGCCTGTCCGATATCGTGCAGCAGCGGCGCATGATCGACGAATCCTCCGGATCGGAAACGTTCAAGCGGGTGTCGATCAACAAGCTCGACGCGCTGGTCGCTCTCGCCGAGACCGTGAACTGCCGGCGCGGCCGCCTGCTCGGATATTTCGGCGAAACACTTGGTGTAGCCAGCTGCGGCAATTGCGACAACTGCCTGTCACCGCCGCGGCTGCGCGACGGCAAGGTCGCCGCCCAAAAACTGTTGTCCTGCGCCTATCGCACCGGGCAGCGTTTCGGCGCCATGCACCTGATCGATGTTCTGGTCGGCCGCATGACCGAACGCGTCAAGCAGTTCAGCCATGACAAGCTCTCGGTATTTGGCATCGGCCGCGAGCTCAATGAAAAACAGTGGCGCGCCGTGGTGCGCCAGCTGGTGGCGATGGGCTATCTCCGATCCGACAGCGAGGCCTTTGGGGCATTGAAGCTGACGGAGACCGCGCGCGGCGTCTTGAAGGGCGAGACCGAGGTGTGGCTACGCGAGGCGCCTGCCACTTCGCGCAACCGCGCGATCAGAGCCAAATCAAGACGCGGCGATCTCGCGTCCCCGCCGGCCGGCGGCGGCGGAGCCGTCAATTCCGCCCTGCACACAGCGCTCAGGGGCTGGCGCTCCGAGATCGCGCGCAAGCGCGGCGTGCCGGCCTATGTCGTGCTGCATGACTCCACGATCGACGGCATCGCGAGCGCCCGTCCAACGACGCTCGGAGAGCTTCGCAACATTTCCGGCATCGGCGACAAAAAGCTCGAACATTACGGCGACGAACTGATCGCACTGGTGAAGGCTAGTCGCGCCGAAGCGTGAGCGAAGGCGGGCGGCCGAGCGGTGATCGGGGGGTTGAGGGGGCATCCTTGCAGCCCACCCGGCGGCCTTGCGCGGAATGTTTGGAACTAGGTTTGAAAGTCGATACTGCGCAGGATAATGCCGGGAGGGGTGCCTTCCAGCTCCCTTGCGAGGAACTTGCGCGCGGCACGCTCCTCGATCCGGTCGCGTAGCCTCATAAACTGCGCTTCGCGCTCGTTTGCCTTGCTCCGGCTGACGCTTTCCATACTATCCAGGGCGGAGGTGCTGATGGCACAGGGTATCTCCTTTTCGCCCTCGATCATCGAAAACAGGATGACCATCCGTTCAAATTCGTAACCGTGAAAGCTACCCCGTGTAAGTGCCATGACTTGTCCTCCTGCGGAAGCGGTCCTGACCACGCGAGAGGCCTTGTCCGCCTAGATGCTCAAGTAACTCTCGAGCCTCGCGATGCCTTTTCCGGCGGATCGATCTCGGCGATCTTGCGCAGGCAATCGGCTTCGGATTCATGAGGCCCGGAGACAAACGTTCCGCTGACTTTCGTGCTGTACCAGCCCGATACGACACCGAGCCGCAGCGATTCTTCGGTTTTGACGTGACGCGGCGAAAGATTTTGCATGTGTCTGCTTTCCAGTGAGCGCCCCGAAAAACCCGGGCGCGAGAAGCTATTCGGCTGATCTACGAGCGACGGTCCGCTCAACTCTCGCCCGAGAGCCGGGCAAAATCCGCAAGCACCGCCGCAACCACATCACGATGGTGGGTATCATCCGGCGCGAGTCCCGCGGCGTACAGATTCAGGACGTAGCGCGCCTTGGCGGCCGCCTCCGGCCATGAAGCGGCGGCAACCGTGAGAAGGTGGTTCTCGAGGATGGCCTGCTGGTCACGCAAATCCCTTGCATTGCTCTCAACCTCCGCCAGAACACGCCGGATATCGGTCGCCTTCTGGGCGGCCATGCCACGATGCTTGTCGAGATCGAGCGGCTTCTCGGTCATTGCGCGCTAGCGTCGATCCGCTGCGCGTCCGACAGATCGACCGACCCAATTGATATCATTTCCATCGTTGCACCGCGCGATGCGGCCGCGGGCACCATGATCATGGTGGCGACGCGTCGAAACGAGGCGAACGAAAGTCCTTCGATCATCTCCTCGTCGGTTATGATCTCGTAGGCCCCCGCAGGCAGCAGGCGATCGATGCCCCTGATCTGGAACGGGTGCTTGAAGGTGACTATTTCTCTCCGCGAGCGGGTAGTCATGCCCGCCCGCCTTTTGCAAGCGGCTCAGCGCCGGCGCCTTCTTGATGCATCGACGAACCATGCGCTCTTTCGGCTTGATTGGCTATCTCTTTCTCGCGGAATGATGTCAGCGGCCCGGATGGGTTGCCACGCATGGCACTGGGTCCCCTTTCGCGATTGTGGCGTGACGTTTAACGCTCGCTATCGCCGGGAAGTCGGCGTAGGGTCGCCTTATTATCGCGCTTCCCACGGCATTGATCGGTGACTGAGGGTAACGAGCGCTCCATCCAAAAATGGAGGAGCTTGTATTGTCTCGGTTTCACCTGGCCCGTATCGTGCCACCGGTGATCGCTCCACTGTTCCTAGTGCTCCAGGTGCTCGCAGCTTCTGTCCTGCCTAGATGCCGGTGACAGCAACGCTAGCCCAACCTCCAATCAATGACTGCATCCTCACCAAACCCAGGGAGATCGACATGGCCAAAGGCGAGCAGAAAGGCAACCGGGAGGCCAAGAAACCGAAGAAGGAGAAAATCAAGACGATCGCCGCGGCACCAAGCCAAAAGACCGCGGGATGGCAGCCGAGTTTCGCATCCGGCAAAAAGAAATAGCGACGAAGAGGCTGAAATCGTCTGACGTCGTCGGAAAGGCCGCTTGACCGGCGCCGGCGCGTCATTCTTGCTGCCTGCCGCACGATCGTATTGCTTCGACCCGGAACTCGGCCTTGTTCCGGCGACGGTTCAAAACCTGGCCGAACCGATCCAACGACAACAAAGGCCGGCTCTCGAACGCTCGAATCCGGCTTTTTGGCTTGCGCCCGACTGCGGGGCGGGGAAAATCCCCACTGTTGGGAAATTTGGATGACGATAGATCCCACCGCGCGAGTCGAGGATGGCGCTGTGATCGGCGCGGGCACGTCGATCGGTCCATACTGCCTCATCGGCTCCCGCGTCGTCATCGGCGCGGACTGCAAGATTATTGGGCATGTCCACATCAGCGCGCAGACCACCATCGGTGCCGGCTGCACCATCTACCCGTTCGTTTCGCTGGGCACGCCGCCGCAATCCCTGAGCCATCGCGGCGAGCTCACCGAGCTTCGAATCGGCCAGATGTGCACCATCAGGGAATCGGTGACCATGAACGCCGGGACCGTCGCCGGCGGCGGCATCACCCGGGTCGGCGATCGCGGTTACTTCATGAACTGCAGCCACGTCGGTCACGATTGCCAGGTCGGTAACGATGTGATCTTCGCGACCTCGGCCACGCTGGGCGGCCACTGCGAGATCGGCGATCGTGTTTTTATCGGAGGCTTCTCCTCCGCCCATCAGTTCGTCCGCATCGGGTCTCAGACCATGATCGGTGCCGCAAGCTGCGTACGCGGCGACGTGATCCCGTTTGGTCTTGCGAGCGGCCAGTACGCCAGCCTCGCGGGCCTCAATGTTGTCGGTATGAAACGCCGGAAGTTCACCCGCGAACGCATGGCGGTGGTAAGGGGGTTCTATCAGAAGCTGTTCCACGGCGCCGGCACCTTCGCCGAGCGCTTGCATGAGGTGAGGCAATTGGCGGGGGCGGATCCTGCGATCGCGGAAATCCTGGCCTTTATCGATGCCAAGAAGCACCGTTCGCTGTGTCTGCCGACGAAAAGTGACGGCCATGGGCCGGAGCACTCGCAGGATAGCGAATAGGCCATACCGTTCTCGAGCCGAGCGCCCGGGTTCTCGATTCGCTGCCTCTTCAACGCGAAGGACGTATGACCTCGTAAGGCACGGCGAGCTTGATCGTCGTATCGTCGCTCGATCTGCCGGTGAGACCATCTCTGGCCATGGACTCGATCATCGGCCAATTTCGCCGGAAGCATGTTGCGGCGTCGCCAATGTTCGGCGCCTGCACCTTGACGCTGCAAGCCTGTCTGCCGCCCTTGTTCGATATCTGAAAATGGAACGTATAGGTTGTTGTCCCGGCCTCTTCGCTGGTCGGCGGATTCTCGCGGCGCATTCGGTGTCCCCCCTGTCTGCGTCGAACAGGGTTATCTTTCATTTACGATTTGGCCTTTGGCGCGGCGCGTTCGTGGCGCGGTACGTGCAGGATCAGCGCTAGATTACGGCTTGGTTTTGGGCGGCGATGCGAAGGTACTCTTCACGGTCGACGAAAACTTCGACCAACTGCAGGTTAGCGAACCATCCTCGCAATGCGGGGATTTCGACCGATCGACCGGTCGTTTGGCGGCTGAGGGTGGTGCGTTCCTCGGCGTCAATACCAAGGGTGGCCCGACAGATTGACGCGCGCCTTCCAGATCCGCCTGCAGCAGCTCGATCTGTCTTCTTGCCAATTCGGCCAAGACGGCCTCCCGTCGTTGGACATCGAGGAAGCCCATATACGCGCGATCGATCGCTTTGCGCTCCTGTGCCGTCGGATTAGGGCCCGCAATGTCGAAATTCCGGTCCTGCATGAAGTCGTAATATTTATAGCCGCCACCGGCTTTGCGCCGGCCTGCAAATCGCGCGTTGCAGTCGGTCATCAAGGCATTGCGCTCGTCATTGGACGGGGCTTTGGCTTCGACCTGTTCGACGCACTCTTCAAAATCCCGGGCGGGTCCGGGCGGCGCCCCACCAAAACTCAGCCACCAGGCGGCGAGCATAAGCAACGCCAGCCCTGCAGGTATCACAAATTGCATTTTGGCGCCGCCGCTCAGCAAACGGTACATGCGCAAAATTCCCCCACCGATTCGTTCACTAAGTGCTGCAAATGCGGGTTTTTGCGGGCAAACATGCCCGTCGATGTAGCAACGCCGCAACAGCCGGCCGCTTTGTTTGTCGCGGCGAATTCCCGCCATGATTGGGCACAAGTCATCGAACAGAATTTGACCGTTACCTGCAAGGGGTTCTGGTCATGCAATCAGTCAAAGCTATTGCAACCTTGGCGTCAGTGGCGGCGATTGCCTGCTCAATATTTGCATTTAGCTGGGTCGGCCTGGCGCTGCTCGGCTTTTGAGTCTGACCTGTGGCGTAGATGTGGCGATGCGGCCGTGCTAGCGTCGGCCTTCACCAACCGAGTCTTCAATTGCCTCACTGTCAAACCATTGCGATGATTTCGAAAAGCATCGCGTTCCTCGTTGCCGCGCTGATGCTGGCCAATTGCTGCGCGTCGGGAAGCGGTTGCGCGCCGGCGGCCGGGAGCCCGGTCGCATGGGACGGGCTTGGCCCGGCCCCGACGGAGGAACTCCAACCGCTAGAGCTTCGGCCAAGGCAGCAGGCGCGATCGAAGAGGGAAATCGCCGGCCCGCTCGATGTTGCGGCCACCGAGCAAAATCACGGGGTTCGACCGAAGGACCAGTGGGAGCAAGAGCAGGCGGCGGACCAAGCCGACGAAGCGAAGCTCAAGCGTAAACTCATGATCTGCCGCAGCTGCCTGGCCGGCGAATCCGCCCGCGACGACACGACCGGCGGCAGCCGCTGAGGCGCGTCGTGGCCGAGCCAGCCAACCAGGCCACCATGGCATCGCCGCCAATGGTCGGTATTGCCCGTTTGGGTACTTTTGATCAGCGTATATATTTTGGTTGACAATCTACGGGGACGTTAGGCGCAAGATGCGTGAAGGCTGAGCCTCTGCTCACCAATAGGCAAACCAGCCGAATTGCCGCGGCCGTGCCGCCAGGAGCAGTGGCGGCGGCGTGTGTCGTTTTGTAATTTTGCGCTGGCGTTGCCGCTTCGGCTCTGGCTTTTTTGAATCGGATGATTGTAGCTGGCTGGTATCAGGCGGTCGCAGTTGCGCAAATGCCTCCCGCACCCGCGCCGTGGCAGAGGCGATCGTTACCGGGGCCGGCGCGCTTGCCGCGATGTTCGCGATCTGCGCAGGGATGGCATGGGTGATGGCCGGATGGCTGGTGTCGTAGACAATGCGCTCCGGCCATTTACGATCGGAATGAATGCGGATGATGTACGAAACCTCGTTGGTGCTGTTGGTATCCGGCAATTTCGGAAAATAGGCACCCGAAATAAACAGCAGCGCGAGCAGTATGCCGCCAACATAGCAAAAATATCGGATCAGGGGCATTCGTTGCTCCACTCCGGCCCCCGCCAAGGTCCCATCTGCATTGATCGATTATCAAACCGTCAATGAATGTGAGCGAAACCCTGTCGTATTTGCCCGTGCCACGCGATCGATGCCCGGAATTTCCAGCCGCTTGATGCCATGCACTTCGCTTAGTTACGTCGTTCCTCGCGGCGCTCCGTGCGTCCTGTTCGTCGCGTCTCGCGCCGTTCCGTACGTCCTGTACGCCGCTCCTGACGCCGCTCCGTGCGTCCTGCACGTCGCTCGTGACGGCGCTCCGTACCAACAGTCTGGGCCTCAGCCTCCGATACGGTCAGCACCGTAGAAGATGCCGCGAGGTTGAACGCAGCAACCAATCCGAAAAAGGAAAGTGCTTTTCGACGGGAGATCTCTTCCGATTTGATCATTTCGGTCATGGTCAAAACTCCTCACGCGGGTCTGCTGAAGTGTCGTGATGCACCCAGTTCCAGAGTGACTGTTGATCTAGATCAACGAGGCAATGACACAAGGTATGACGCTTGGAGCAAGGTTGCGGCTCCCCGGCGCGACTTGTTCCAAAATCATTCCGGCGAGCAGGGGAATTCGCTTTTTCGGCAATCGTGTAAAAGGAGAGCAATCATGTCACGTCGAACCACCTTCTTGTTGGCTGCATCCATTATCGTCGGTGTCGGGTGCACTGCCATGATTTCAACTGATGCCTTCGCATATCGCGGTGGCGGTGGGCGCGCCGGCGTCGGCCGCGCCGGCGTTCATCACGCAGGCGTCCATCACGGCGGTGTTTACCGTGGCGCAGCCGTACGTCGTGGCGTGGCGGTAGGCGTCGGGGCTGCTGCCGTCGGCGCTGCTGCCTACGGAGCCTACGGAGCCGCCCCAAGCTGCGGATACTATCCCTACCCACCTTGCTACTAGAACCTGTCGCTGAGCCCGGTCCGCGTGAGGGACCGGGCGGCTGCGAACATTGGTAGCGGCCAGTGCACGTCCGGCAAGTCCCGGCGCGTCATTCCTGGGCGACAGATGCCGTATACTTGGTACGTGACTTTCGAGGTGCAGAAACGCGGTGTATTGCCTCGAAGGCGAAGCCCTCGGGCAACCAGAAAATTTGAGACTGAAAAGGAAGCCAGGGACTTCGCCCGAGCAAAGTTCAATGAGGGACTGACTGTCTACGCCGGCACCATCAACCCTCATTTGCCGAGACAACTGATCCCCTCGAAAAGCATCCCTTCCTGGCTCGAACAGACGGAAGAACAAGAAAACGCGGAGCGAGATAGCGCTCAGGAACAAAAAAAGTAGCAGAATTGCGGCTACTTTCGGGTCGCGTCTCAGTTCAGCAACGCTGGCCGATGTCCACAAATAAGGTCAGCAACACTTACATGAATCATGACCCTGGCGTCTGATACGGATTGTCATTGTGTGTTGCCATTTTGGCACGGGATCCTAAGGCGCACACCCTTAGAGTGCGTCTTGGAATTAGATGCAAGGGCGTTGGGGAACGCGCATTTTAGTGGGACAAGTATCAATGGAGAAGATACGATGAAGAAGCTTTTGCTGGCTAGCGTTGGCTTGATCGCATTGGGGATGGCGATGCCGGCTTCGGCTGCTGATATGGCGGTCAAAGCGCCACCACCCCCGATAGTGGCTCCGATTTACAACTGGGGCGGCTTCTATATCGGCGCCAACGGCGGCGGTGCCTGGGCTCGTCAGTGCCTCAACGTCACTGCGCTTAGCGGGGTCGGCGTCGCCGTCCCTGAAGGTTGCAGGGATTCCTCAGGTG
>Ga0210406_10003566_pt1 | contig 16971 bp, 23 predicted proteins | sample IncBWC30MmetaG_FD_155454 | JGI IMG/M metagenome (GOLD analysis project Ga0210406, IMG submission 155454) | Forest soil microbial communities from Barre Woods Harvard Forest LTER site, Petersham, Massachusetts, United States - Inc-BW-C-30-M | ecosystem: Environmental > Terrestrial > Soil >... | reverse complement strand
GGTTGCGCAGGATCTGGACAACAAAGTAGAGGATCTTTTGAAGCAAGCAGCAGCTTAAGCAGAAAGCAGTGCTTATGGAAATTGGAACCATTGGAGCAGGCGATTTCGCGCAAGCGTTTGCGAAACGGGCCTTGAAGATCGGCCATAAGGTAAAGCTTAGCAATAACCGAGGTCCCGAGAGCCTGCGAGAGATCGTCAATCAACTTGGTCCAGGGGCAATGGCTGTCACCAAAGAGGAGGCGGCAGCTTGCGAAATCGTACTTCTTGCTGTGCCTTGGGACAACGTGCCCGAGACACTCGCAAATCTTCAATGGCAAAATCAGATTCTGATCGATGGGACGAATCCTTTTCATGGTAAGGCCAGAAATTTCACGCCAGCGAATGTTGGAAATCTATCCACTAGCCAGCTTGTTGCGGCGCTGGCTCCCGGAGCGCGAGTGGTTAAGGCGCTGAATAACATGATCGTTGCTAACTTGGAAGCGGATCCGGTCGTCAACGGTGCGAGACGGGTTGCATTTATTTCGGCAGACGATGAGGACGCGAAGAAGCGAGTTGAAACCTTACTCGAAGGTTTTGGCTATTCAGTGATCGATCTTGGAAACCTTCGCGATGGAGGGCTAATGCAGCAAGCAGGTGGCCCCCTCGCAGGGCGAGATTTGTTCGAGAAGGGCGAACGTCATGAATGACAGCCAAAAATCTCACTGCCTTTCATGCCGCCCTCTTGAAGTCGGGGTTAGGAGCGTGAATCATGACTGAATCACCAGCGCACGTGCGGGTCATCGAGGAAACACCTGCGTACTGGAGGGTTGTGTTCGATTACCCGCCTTTCAACGTTGTAGACGCCAGCATATTCGAAGCCCTACAGAATCTGCTCGCGCGGATGGACGCCAGCCCGAGCCTGCGGGTCGTCGTATTCGAAAGCGCGAACCCCCAGTTTTACCTTTCCCACTTTGATTTGACCGGCAAGTTAGGAAATATCATGACTGCTGTCGGGGCTTCGGGCCTCCCGATTTTGATGGATACGTTCGTGCGTCTCACCAAGTCCCCGGTGGTCAGCATCGCGAAGATCCGAGGCTGCGGCCGGGGCGTGAGCAGCGAGTTCGTCCTCGCCTGCGACATGCGCTTCGCGTCGCGCGAGAACACGCGACTCGGCCAACCCGAAGTCGGAGTGGGACTGCATCCCGGCGGCGGCGGTGCGGAACGTCTTCCACATCTGGTCGGTCGGGGTCGGGCGCTCGAAATCGTTCTCAGCGCGAACGATTTCGATGGCGACACCGCGGAACGATATGGATACGTCAACCGGGCACTCCCGGACGCTGAGCTGGACGGCTTCGTCGACGCACTCGCGCGCCGGATCGCCTCCTTCGACCGGCGTGCCCTCGCCGCCGCGAAGAATCTCGTCAACCAGGTCTCGCTACCGTCCGCCGACCGGCTCCTCGACGCCATCACTTCTTTTGAGACCGCACTGACGTGGCCTGAAGCGCAGCAGCGAATGCAAGCTGTATTAGAGCGCGGACTCCAACGAGACCGCGACTTTGAGAATCGGTGGCCCGAGGTGCTTGGCACGCTGCTTGAGACGTAGCCAGCGTGTTGCGATGCGCACCCTCGCGTTGTGGGCAAACTACCAAACCGATCGCTGTGTTCTTTAAGCAATTTGGAGAAGAGATCGCCCCGAGGATCGTCATAGGGAGTCTGGGCAGCGTGACTCGCCACAGATCAATTCAGGAGGAGATAAATGTCCCAGACTCTACAAGAAAAGAACAAGGCGCTGTTGCTCGAAGGCTTCGATGTTCTCTTTAACAAGCGCGACTTCGCTGGTGCGGAGAAGTATTGGTCACCGAACTACATCCAGCACAGCTCACATATCGAACCGGGCAGAGATGGATTGTTCAATCTAGTGAAATCCCTGCCCGCTGGATCCAAATGGGAGCACGGCATCATGATGGCTGAAGGGGACTACGTGATGATTCATAGCCGCTACTCCAACCCGGACGGCTCCGCGATTGTTGTCGTCGACATTATGCGTATCAAGGACGGCGTGTTCGAGGAGCATTGGGACGTGATCCAGCCTGAAGCAACCAAAGACGAATCCAAGAGCAAGTTCCCCATGTTTGGGGACAGCTTCCCGCGGTGATGTTCAAATTATTAGTCCGGCGAGAGCCACAGGATCTCACTGACACAAGAGATCTGAACTGAGAGAACGCTTTGAAAATCATCGAAAAAACCGTCGCCCCAGTTCAGCACACCTGCAAGTGGTGTAATGGGAGAGAGGAAAAAATCCTTCCCCCACAAAACATCGATCCTTCGCTTACGCTAATCCAGCTACTTGGTCACTCTGAACTTCTTGTTGCCCTGCAGCAGGGCCTTCGGAGTGGTCACGGTCACGGGGCCTGTGGTCGCCCCCGTGGGCACTACAGCGGTCATATACGTGTTTGACACGACAGTGAATTTGGCCGCTGCAGTCCCGTCAAATGAGACGGCCTTGGTTCCCGTGAATCCCTGCCCGAGAATTTCGACAGTCGCACCGACTTTTCCCGACGTAGGCAGCAAGCTCACAAACGGCTTTAGACCGAGATTCAGGGAGTAAAAAACTCCCGTATTGTTGATGTCGCCGCCCAGATACGTGTCTCCGTATAGGATGCCGTTCGTGTGTTGGATCGGCGTCACCAGGGGGTCCGCGCCATCAGTGGCGTTAAAATCCTCGCATACAGTGAACGTACCCTTCGAGGTGATCCGGAAGAAGGTTCCGTAACCGTTTCCTGCTTTTTTCGCAGCACCGTAAAAATTGCCGTCGGCTGCCTGAACTAGCCCAGCGTAACCGTAAGCCCCGTCGGTGCTCCCATTAAGAGAGTGGAGTTCCGCGAAGGAGCCTTTTGTGGTGATGTCAAACACGTCACCGAAGAGACTGGCGCCGGTGGTGGTTCCATATAGCTTGGCGTCGCTGGCCTGAACTAATCCAGCATAGGGGTAGGCGCCATCGAAAACGTCAAAGGTGAAGAGCAGCGTGAGTGGAAACTCTCCCGACGGCACTATTTTGAAAATCGTACCGTAGTTGAAACCGAATCCGGCCGTCGTTCCGTACAGGTTCCCGTCAGTGGCCTGAACCAAGGGACCAATCGGATAGGCGCCATGGGCCACGTCGAACTGGTACATCGTCGTCAGCTTACCGGAGGGCGTGAGTTGGTAGATCGTTCCAAATGGGCCAGCGCCGCCTTGGTAGGTTGTTCCGTAAAAGTTCCCATCGGTGCCTTCGATGGGCCCCGAGTAGGGAAATTCACCGTCGTTCCCCCCTTCAAAGTTCCACAGAATCGTCAGCTTTCCGGAAGGCGTAAGTTCAAACACGGTCCCGCAGCCGCCGACGCAGGCGGTTCCCGTTCCGCCGTTGAAGGTTGCCCCGTAGAAGTTGCCGTTGGTGCCCAGCGTCAGTCCGCCGGAAGGCTGGCCGGTGGTGCTCGTGAAATTGTAGACGACGGTCAGCTTCCCTGCGGGCGTAAGCTTGAACGCTGTCCCCAGGTTATTCTTACCTCCAAATAGGGTCGTGCTCCAAAGGTTGCCGTCTCGCCCTTGCGCTATGACGCCAACGGCCTGGGGACTCAGCGGGTCCCCCGCATGGTCGCCGAAGTCGTAAATTGCCTTGAAGCCGGATTTGGCGTGGCAGGCGTCGGCATGTGCGCCAGTCGCCAGCAACGCAACCATTAATGCCACGAGCACTATCCAGAGTTTTGACATGCTGAATTGCATTTCGCGCGAAAACCTAACACTCAACATTTGATCTCGCTTTCATAATTTCTCTCCTCAGATGTTAATCGCCCGCGCGAAAATCTTTCGCATGAAACATCAGATCGCGCTAGCAGGAATAAGTTTCAATCCGCATGATTTTCATATTCGAAAAGGAGGGCCGCTTCTAATTGCTGAGCGACTCGGCATCCTGAGGGTTGCCGCAATGCTAAAACCGAGACGATAACTGTACCGGCTGTAATGATTGAAGAAGGTAATGAAAGCGTCCTAATCTCCCGTACGGGCCGCAGCCACGATGGACTGCTTGTTGTCTAATTTGGAGGAAGGATCCTGTAACTTTCCACGGTAGCTCACATCCCATGAATGCGCCCAGGTTCTTCGGCGCCAATTCGAACGTGAATAGGAGAAAAATTAATGAACAAGATGATTCGCAGGTTGATGACAATGTGTCTTCTGGCTGTTTCGTTTTCGGCGTTTGCACAGTCTGGTGATGCCATGAAGCCGGACAGCATGAAACGGGACGACAGTATGAAACAGGGCGACAGCATGAAACAGGGCGACAGCATGAAGAAAGACGACATGAAGAAGGACAAAAAGTCCAAGAAAAAGGCGAAGAAGGACGACAGCATGAAGAAGGACGACATGAAGAAAGACGACAACATGAAGCACGACGACAGCATGAAGCAGAACTAGCACCCGCCTGCGTTCTTCAAGTTCGAGTTCAGGGTAGCTGGTGCGGGCAATATCACCGACTACCTTGAGACTCCCTCCTCATACCCGGTTCAGAACCATCTTCGCCGGCTCTTTATACACTGGTGTTGTCGAAGGCCTCCCAATTGCTATCAGTACAAGCTGAGATCAGGCGGTCAGATACTTTTTCATGCAGCGAACGCAAGGGGCATATCCCTGTCGCAGTGCTTCCCGGGCCACAATTGTCTGAATGTGTGTTTTGTCATGGATGAATGGACACCCCGCGGCGTGAAAGGTTTTCCCATCGGTCGAAACCACGACCAGCATATTCGGAGGAACCCCGGCTCCGGGTTGGGCGTGCTCCGAACGGAGCTCGGGATGGCTGAAGACCGAAGATCTGGCCACCTCGAAGCTGCTAGCAACCAACACTGACGCTGCGGCCGCAACCATCCATCCCAGAAAGCCTCGCCGGCCATGAGGCCTATTCTCCTCCTCCAGCCTGTGCTGCAGACGCCGGCTGAAGCCCATCGGCACTTCGAGCATCCTTTCATCTCCGTACAACTGAACGACGTTACGCGTGCCGTCAAGCACGGCGGCGCAGCGCCGGCAGCCGCGGATGTGCGCTTCCATGGCAAGCCGCAGATCTGGTTCGATCCCACCATCAAGGTAGTTCGAAATCTCACGCCAGACTTCTTCGCAGTTGACTACCATGGCTTGGTCCCCTTCTCGAACGACAACTTACTGCTACTCCAGCTACCGCCGAGCCCCGGCGATAACAGATCGCGCAACATCAGCCGCGCCCGTAGCAAGCGCGTCTTGACCGAGGCGCTTGAGATCCTGAGTGCCTTGGCTGTCTCCTCGATACTCAGATGTTGCATGTCGCGTAGGACAAAGACTTCCCGGTACTTTTCTCCGAGCGAAGCCAACGCCTCGGCGAGTTGTTGGCGTACCTCTTTTCGCTCCAGAGTCTCAGAGGGGATTTCACGCCAGTCTGCGAAGTCGCGCGGTACATAGTTGCCCTCTTCGTCTTGATGGTCAACGATAGGCTCGATCTTGTTTGCGTGCTGTCTTCTTATCCGCATCCGTGCCTCATTGACGGTGATTTGGATTAACCACGTGCTGAACCGCGACTCTGCACGGAATTGCCGAATGTGCTTAAGTGCTTTTAGTACCGCCTCCTGGGCGACGTCCTCGGCGTCCGCCTCGTTGCGCAAAATGGCCAAAGCTGCGGAATAAACGCGCCGTTCGTAAGGACGAATCAGCTCATAGAAAAGATCGTGTTCGCCTTCCCGAATGCGCCGGATCAAAATCTCCTCGTTGAACTGTTCGGCTGGATCTGTCAGCGAAGTCCCTTGTCCCGGCATCACTCTTCACCCGCACTCCTGAGTTTTCACCACCGCACATCGGACTACTCCGACGGATATTCCGGGTCCTTCTTCCATCCCGTGAACATGGAGACGAAATTGTTCCAGCCATGCAGGACCACCATCACCAAATGTCCGAAAACAAACGCCAGCATCGCCCACATGATCAGGAAATGCCAGAGCCGCGCCCAGTGGAAGCCGCCCATCATCCACGCCAGCCAGGAAAACTGCACCGGCTTCCAGACCGCGAGACCGGTCAGCACCGACAGCACACCCAAAGCAATCGTAGAGGTGTACGCGTGCTTCTGTAGCGGGTTGTAGGACTCCCTCACAGGCGGCTTCGGACCGAAGAAAAAGTAGTGGCGCACCATTGGCCACGCTCCCGGCAGGTCCCGTCGTACAAAGAGCACTTGCTTGTAGTTTCCGCTGAAGACCTGGTAACCGACGTACACGAGGCCGGTCGCGATATAGATCCACATGAAAGTGAGGTGCCATTGCAGCGCGCCTCCCAGCCACCCGCCAAGCGCAAAAGCCTTCGGCCAGTTGAGAAGATCTTTTTGCGGGATCTTCGCTCCGAAGCTCGGAAATGCGCGAAAGATCTGGAACCCGCTGCCGACCATCACGAACAGCGAGATCGCGTTCAACCAGTGGCATAGGCGCACTACCAATGGGTGTTCATAAACCGCCTCGGTTATTTCGCCCGTCTTCATGTCTTCGATTGCGATCATGCGGATTGCCATCGTCATCTCCTCAGATCTACAGGCCATAGAACTCGGAATAGCCCTGATCCTCCCAGTAGCCGACTTTCGGAAGCACATGACTCACTTTGAGGTCGGTGAGATACTTCGCCTGCTTGTAGCCGATCTTGGTGGGAATGCTCAGACGTAGCGGCGCGCCGTGTTCTCGGGTCAGGGGCTCATCGTACATTTCGTAACAGAGCAAAGACTGTGGATGCATGGCAGTGGCCATGTCGAGTGACTCGTAATAATCATCAGCACATTCGACGGTCACGAAACGAGCGGTCGGGGCGGCGCCAATCGTCTTGAGGAAGTCGGAGAGGCGCACACCCCCGAACCGGCCAATCACATCCCATCCTTCCACGCAGACATGCCGGGTATTTTGGGTGACCTTGGGTAGGGCCCGGATTTGCGCCAGAGTGTAATCTCCCGGCCTTTGTACACTACCAGCCACCGTGAGGGTCCACTTCTCGAAATCCACTCCAGGGTCGTCGACGTCGTAGTCGTTGATGGGAAAGTTGGCGAAAGGGGTCAGGTCAGAGTCGGCAAACGTCGGCGCCAAGTGTCCGGAGCGGAATAACCTTGCCGATGCCCAATCGCTAAAGCCAAGACCGGCTTTGAGGAGTGGTTTCTGCAGTCGCGGAATGGCAAAGGCGCCCAGTACTACTGGCGTGAGTTTCAACAATTCCCGTCGGCTGATGGTCTTGAACTGGCGGCTATCGGTTCGTGGCTTCATCGGTGCATTCCTTGCAGACGACAAAAGAACCCAGATGAGATTCGCGAATCAACAAAAGGTTACAACAGACCTTGGATACGACATAGGCAGTTCGAGCGCCCTGGCAGACGAATCACCGGAGTCGTCATGCTCGTCACCAGCGTGCCTCAAGCAGTGCGCAAATTACGCTACGACTCACAACATCGGGTTCTGATACCAACATTCGGACCGGGAGGAAAACCGATGCTCTCGTTTCAGTTTCATGTGTATTGAAAAAGATCTCACTGGGTTGTCTCGAAGTCAGTTTGGGACGGCCTCAATCACACTTTGCGGTGCCATCGTCGGAACGATCCTTGTAAGCCTATAGCCAGATGCCGCAAGCAGTGTGCGGAATTCAGTTTCGGTACGTTCCCGGCCTCCGTTCATCACCAGCATGTTCAAGTCCAGAAGCTTGCTGAAGCAATTGACACCGTTATCTGGCACAACCATATCCACCAGCAACACCCTGCTATTTCTGGTCATCGCCCTGCGGCAATTTCCAAGGATTCTAATGGCACGATCGTCATCCCAATCATGGATCACACCGCACAGAAGGTAAGCGTTCGCTCCTTGCGGAACCGAGGTGAAGAAGTCCCCGGCAACGTACGAGCATCGCCTGCCCCATGCATTGCGGCCAAGCTGTGTTGCCCTTTCGATTGTCGAAGCGGTGTCGAAAACCGTACCTCTCAGGTCGGGATTGAACTGCAGAATCTTCTCCAAAAGTGAACCTTGGCCTCCACCGACGTCGACGATGGAAGAAATTCCCGCAAAGTCGTAGGCCATCAGAACTGCATAGGCCAACATTGACGCCACATTCGCCATACCCTGATTAAACGCATCCGCGGCGTCGATGTTTTGTCGCAGGTAGGCGAATAAGCTTGTTCCGAAGGTTTTGAGAAAGGCCGAGGACCCAGTCTGAACGCTATGAAGAAGGTTCCCGCACGCCTGGTAGTGAATCTCACCGATAGTGATCACCATCCTTCTAAGAGATGCAGGAGTGTCTGCCCGTAGGCCCTCGGCAAGGCGGGAGAGAGCAAAGCAATCTTTGCCGAGTTGCGAAAAGATCCCGACGCTCGATAACGCCCGCAGCAGACGAAAAAGCGACGGGGCATCCGATCCAGTCGCCGCAGCTAATGCGACATATGACTGGGGCCCGTCTTTCAATAGATCGGCGATGCCGAGCTTAGCCGCGACGTAGATTGCTTGGGATGTCCAATAGCCGGTTGCCATTTGGAATAGCGCAGTAGAAGACGAATGCCATTCCTTCGTTGACGCGACTCTCCCCGGAAATAATCGATCTCGCAGAAGCGGTTTCATCTCGCCCCACAAGCCCATCCGCCTCGCCCGATGGAGAATTCGAAGAAACGGCCAGAATGACAATCGCCGAGCTACCATCTCAGGAGCGCGACCTCCGCAGCCATCCCAGGCCCTAATGCGACCATTACCCCGAAGTCACCGGCTCGCGGATCGCCGTTACGAACGACTTCGTCCAAGACAAACATGACTGTGGGAGACGACATATTTCCATAGTTCCGCAATACAGTTCTTGAGAAACGCAACTGGGTATCCGCCATGCCGAAATGCTTTTGTACGTTGTCGATCACCTTGCGTCCACCCGGATGAACAACCCAGAACCGAACTTGAGACCGGGAGAGCCCGTGCCGCTGCAGCAATGGCTGGAGTGCCGTCTCAATCATAGGACCAGCCAGGCGTTGAATCGAGGCTCCTAACACAATTCGCAGCTTGCCATCGCGATGTTGAAGCCCAACCTCCTCGATCTGCTCCGTGTCGATGAAGGTTTCAAAGTCGATAATCTTTGGATATTTGCGATTGGCTTGCGGACTGTTGGCAAGCAGGAAGGCTGCAGCGCCATCGGCGCAAATCGCGTTACCGACAACAGTTTCGAGAGTGTTATCGACGTAGTAGCAAGCCGAACAAATTTCGACGGCTAGCATTAATGCTTGGCGGCCTGGATTTGCGCGAACGAAATCCACGGCTCGCTGCAAGGTGGGAAGCGCGCCCGCGCATCCAAGCCCGATGATGGACGCCCGTTGTACCCTGTTACTGAACCCCATATGTGCGATGAGCCGACTGCCGACGTCAGGGCACACGTAGCCTGTGCAGGTACAGACTGCCAGGAAGTCCACATCCTGCACGGTGGTTCGGGCTGAACTCACACAGTCCAGAATCGCCTGGCAACCTGTTTTCATGGCGCCGCGCAGATAGCGCTGGTTCAGTTGATCGGAGCTTTCCATGCGATTCAGCGCGCCGTCCAGATAAAAATGGCGGTAATCAATATCGCAATTCAGGAAAATTTTCCGGATGCGCTCGCCCTGGTAGCCGGCCGCATGAAAGCTTTGCTCCTGGGTGAGCCTGACCGGCGGGTACGCGGTTCCGATACTGAGGATCCGAGGATGGCTCACTGGTCCGCCACCAATTCACGGGAGGTCTCAGTGTCGCCCTCGTGATGGGCAGCATCAAGCTCCGCGCCGAGCTGAGATTTTATGCCACGTGTCGCATTCTCGAGTTCAGCTTTAGCTCGGGCCACGTGTCCCAGCACGACGTGTAGCCGCTTTGGTCCCAAGACCACGAGACCGAGCATCAACATGAACAGGATTTCCGCCCCAAAGCCCATGACTCACTCCTTGGTCGGGACTTGGTCATTGGCAATGACGGTTGTTGCGTTGACCGGCTTCTCTTCCTCAGCTTTCATGGCTGATTTGAAGCCTCGGATGCCCTCTCCGATTCCTTTCCCCAGTTCGGGAAGTTTCTTGGGCCCGAACACGAGCAGAGCGATTCCGAAAATCACCAGCAGATGCATCGGTTGAAACAGTCCTTCAAACATACGGCCTCCTTAGATCGAGTGAAAAACAGTTTGAGTAAGAATCTCCCCATCACGTCTGTAAAAATTGCGGGCGCCGCAACCGATAACCAGATACAGCGCCCGCTCAGAGACAGCAGGAGAGAGCTTGAAACAAATTAAAAGCCGCGTCGAACCGAATCAGCCTCGACGGCCAGCCGGTTCACCAGCGTAAAGAATGCCCGCGATTGACCAAGGAACAGGAGGTCATCCGTGAAAGCCTTGATAGTGGCTACTGCTCCTCCGTTCTGAGTTGAGGTTGGCCGGATCACGGAGCACTGAGGCAGACTCTTGCTGATAAATTCGCAAGGCTCAGGCAGGATCAGGTTCGTCTGGTCGTGCTCGGAGTGGAGGGCATTGAGATCCGGGAATGTCAGGCCAGTTTCTGGATCTGTCACACCAGCCAAGGGCTGAGATACCGCGTTGCCTGCCTTGTCATGCCAGAGACCGAAGTGATCGATTTCGACTCCGCCAATGCTTACCAGGATGCGCAGGACCTCAGGGTCGGTCGCCTTGAAAGCCAGCGTGGGATACAAGCTCGCCCCACCCTGCTCGATGAAAGCAAAGTGAAAGCCCGCGGTGTTTGCGATGGCTTGCATGCGGGCCTCCTGCGGGGTCGCAGGCGGAACCGGTTGCGGCTGGTTGGGAGGAGTGTCGGTGTCGTTCAAGGGAATGGCTGGTTCGTGCTTGATAAGAAATGGTCCCTTGAAGTGTGTGCCTAAGTCGGGGTTCTGTCCGCTGCGATAGCGCGTGTACCAGCTGAGATCGACGTTCAGCTTCATCAGGTTGGTGAGTCTGCCAATGTTTTTGGCGCCCGTCGCTTGACTGCTGGGCAATGTCCGGAACACGTCGAGATCAACCGGCTCTACACCCTTGGAGATCAGATAGGCGTTCAGGAATGCCGCGTGGCTTATCTCATCGTCGGTGTTATCGGCGATGTATTGAGGCATGTCGCCATCGAGATTGCTGAGCGCGGCCATGTAAGCGGGATTGCCTCCCTGGACGCCGCCCAGTTCGTTGTATTGCTGCCACAGATCAGCCTCTATGAGTTCAACCGCCGCGGCGAACCGGAGCAGCGCCGCATCGCCTTTTGACAGCTTGCCTGTGCTGCGCGCGTCCTGCGCATTGCCCTCCGTCGCCAACAGAGCACCAGCCGACAAGGTTGCACTGGCAATCCCCAGGCCCTTGAGAAAAGAACGCCGCTTGACCACACCCTGCCAGTGACGTTGAACATTTTCTCCCGTCGAAGAAGGAGTTGCTTCAGATGAGTTTGCCTCGGACACCACAGTAGATTGAGAATTCTGTTCTTTCATGCTTTACTCCAATTCCTTTCAGTTATGATTGTGTTCCAGCAATGTGTGAAACTCCGCTAGTCGAGCAATATTCCCTAATTCCAAAATATTTGTCCCGAGAAATAATCTTTTGACATTTCCGCACCGCGCCGTTGAACGTCGAAGGATTGAACGCAAGAGCGCTTACGCGGATCGTTAGCACAGAACCGAATGAGTTGATTTCAGCAATCGAGTCTTAATTGCAGAGAACTTGTAAATTTATCGTTAGATAATTGTCACGTTACCCGGCAAGGCCGATCACTCGCGTGAGCTAGACAGCACCCGTCCTGCGTTTGCGCGCCGAATTCACCAGCCAGGCCACTCCGATACTGATGGCGTAGAGCGCGATCATCGGGGCAGCAAAGAGGCACATGTTCAGGATGTCGGTGGTCGGTGTGACAATTGCCGCGACGACAAAAATGGCAAGTATTGAGTACCGCAGATTCCGCCACATCCACCGAGCTGTAATCACCCGCATCAAAGCCAGAAAGAACACCAGAATCGGCATTTCGAAAATCAGGCCGAGGCCAACGATAATCGTCAGAAACAATTTCGTGTATTCTCCGATCGTGATCATCGGCTGGAAGCGTAGGCCGTAACCGATTAAGAAGTCCAGGGACGCCGGGTAGACCATCTTGTAGCCAAACAAGCCTCCAGCGATGAACAAACCAACCGTACTCAGTAAGAACGGAATGACATAGCGTTTTTCCTTGCGGTACAGTCCGGGAGCGATGAACAACCACAATTGATAGAACACGAATGGTGAAGCCGCGAATAGTCCAGCGACAAATCCAACCTCCAAATAGAGGTTGAAGGGCTCAGTGGGATTTAAATACACCAACCCGCCGCCGAGTCCGTGACGGCGTAGTGCCCGAATAATGGGTTGTTGCATCAAGCCGAAAATACGGTCGGCATAAGACCAGCATGAGAAAAAACCGACGAGCACTCCGATGATGGAAAAGAGGATTCGTTTCCGCAGTTCCTCCAAGTGAGCCACGAGTGGCATAGAGTCGGTGTCTCCTGCCAGCCGCAAAACAGCCGTGTCAGCCATGCGTACGAACCGTCCCTTGGATCCGTGGATTCCCCGTCCCAGTCTCGATCATCTGAGGATCATTCAAGTGTGCGTCCTTGATTCGATCGCACGAGGATTTCTCTCGGCGCGATGAGAATTCATCGGCGTATGCAAACCAACCCGCTATAAACAGCATTGCAGCCAGCCCGATGAGTCCGTAAGTAGCTAGTTCAAGCATTTCTCACCTTTCCATTCACCGTCCCAACTCTCGTCTTTCAACCCGAACCAACATGTGTCAAGGGCGCCCGGCGCTACCGGAATGGCGCCACATACCATGCGCAGTACGTTCCCACGCCACTGAGCAGAACAATCGCCCACAGCACCAACTCCGTGCGCATCCACCACTTCCAATGTTTGAACCGCAGCCGCTGTGGAAGGACGTTCGTGCCGGCCACAAGGGCGATATAGAGCCCCAGAAGCTCAGCCGTTATGCCCAGAACCGCATGTATTGCCGCGGCCTCGTAATACCATTTATGGAGAACCTTGGACAGCGCCGGCTTCACTTGTTGCTGAAACGACGGCCACATCACCAGTCCGATCATCAGCAAGTTCAAGAGAAGCACCGTCGTCTGGCATATACCATGAGCCTTGTAGCGCCTCTGCCTCGCGAGAATAGCTCCCGAAGCGAGCGCTACTCCCATCATGATTTGCACGACGAGGTTGAGATCCGCCCCGAAGGTAGCACCGGTACCGAGAAAGCCCTTCATTGAAGAGAAGACAGCACTCCTATCATTCGCTCGACTGACAGATCGCTGATTCCTAATAGCCCGCAAACTCTTCCGTCCGAATATCGTCTTCATCTACGCCTGCCTCGCTGAGCGTTCGGCGTGTTGCAGCGACCATCGTTGGCGGGCCAGCGATGTAATAGATCGGGCCTCGCACAATTCCTACTTGTGTGACCAGCATTTCCGAGTTGATGTGTCCCGTCTCCCCCTTCCAACCTCGGTAATTCTTATCCGTGCGCGTTAGGGTCGGAACAAAGCGGAACCTTGGATTTGCACGCTCTAGCTTCCAGAGCGGATCCATGAACGCAGCGTCCTCCAGGTAGCGGTTCGCATAGAACAGAACAATAGGATGGCGAAGTCTCTCCCCTGTTGCGTAAGAGAGCATGCTGAGGAACGGAGCGATCCCGATTCCGCCGGCGAGGAAGACCGCTGGCCTGGCAGTGTTGTTATGGAGGTTAAAAGAGCCCATTGGTCCGTCTATTGTTGCGCCGCTACCAATCGGCAGGATGGATAAGGCCTGCTTGAAAACTGTATTTCGGATGCGCGTGGTGAGTAGAAGGTCTTCGTCGAACGGAGAACTCGCGATGGAGAAGGTATGAGTCAATCCGTTTGACGAACCACGCTGGACAGCAGATAGAGTCAAGTCAATATACTGCCCCGCCTTGAACACAAAGCCGCGCGGCTTTTGAAACTGAAATGCCATTGTGCCTTCGGCAACTTCTGTTCGACCTAGTAGCGTACTTTGATAACCTCTCATCACCTATCCTTGTAGTGGTTTCTGTTCCATCAGCCCAGAATCTCTGTAGGTCTCGATTGGCACAGTGAGAATTAACCTCGTCTTCTATAACCGCTGCGGTCGAGGTTTATTCCGCGGCCACGCTCAACACGGTGGAATGATGAGACGCAGCAGACCCAGAACGCCTATCGCCAGAATGCTGTTGCGGGCAAATGGTCCGTTTGCCAGTTGTTAGAAGGGTTCCGAAACAGACCCGACCAGCCAAGGGTTGCAATGCCGTAGCCCTTAGTCGGAGAAGGCCCAGCAGCATTACGGCGTTGAATCTGCTTATCCTTTTTCCCGCCGAGGAGATGTTGGTTGAGAATGACAGGGAATTCAGGAATAGCATTGAATTGATACAGTTCTTGCCTTCTGAATTCTCTGCCATAAAGTCGGTAGTGATGCGGTTGATTCAGTTGCCTCCAGCGTGAGATCCGCCTCGCTGTTGCGTCTGGGCAAGTTTGATAGCCGAAGGGGGTATGTCTATGGTGTATGTCCCGATCGGAGTCTCAATGGCACTGAGAAAATATGTATCTTCAAGATGTTCGAAGTTAAACTGTGCTTTGTCGGATCGAACGTCATCGAAGACCGTAGGGATTACAAACACGCTTTCACCGGTTTCGTAGCTGCTCATCTCAAGTTCTCGCGACCCAGAGATGGGAGCTACACGACTCACCCTGTACGTCCCCGCAGGAAGTACTTTGCCTCCGGCTACGAAGTCGAATGGCACTTTTGTAACGACCGTATCTTCCTCCTGCGCGCGAGCACCTAGCCCCAACCCGATAACGCAGATCAGCGTGAATAGAACTGTTGCATATTGCCTCTTCATTATTTCTCCTTGTTAAAACATTGTGGAATTCACTATTGATAACAGTGCTCGTGAGGTTTTATTCCGAAAGTACCTCGCGAGACGAGTCATCAACTTTTCATAACGTGCTCGTTGGACGCTGCGGGAACGTGACGAGATGCGCCTGGGATGTCATTTGATTGTCAGTTCTTTGTCGAGATTCGAAGCGGCAGAAAGAGATCGAGCAGTCTAAGATATCGGTGAATCAGACCACTCACTAACAGCCACAAAGCGTGGGGAGGCGGACAGGTCGTAGCTCAGGTCGATTCCATTCGAGAATCGCCGCCTTTGCTGACGCCCTGTCTGTGTTGGGGAGAGAAAGCGAAAGCTTTATTCGACAATCCTGTCGCCTGCAACAACTCAACAGATAACTGCGTTCGTGACGCTCATTGCACAGGTATGTCCGGGCCCCATGTGTTGAGTCCTTGCTCACGATGCATGCCAGTTAGATGCCACGACCAACGGCTAGGCGCGGAATGGGATGTCACGTAATTGTCAATTTGTTGGCGGGTTTTCTTTGAGCGTGGTAGCAACATCAACGGGGGGCTGTGCGAGCGCGGTGCTCCCACGGATCAGATAGCGTTTAGTTGATCTGCGACCAAACGATGAGAAGGTGGCGCTGCTGGTGCCAGACGTTTATAAAAGATTGACTCTACTTGCGCAGATTCCACTGACTTGCCGAAGTATTTGTTCAGCCGTTCGCGAAGTTGCAACCTAGCTCGCCGTAGGCGCGATTTCACTGCGGATTGACTCAAGTTCAGAGCTTCTGCCGTCTGATCCGTCGAAAGGCCTTCGAGATCTTGCAGCACGAAGACTGCTCGCAGAATGGGCCGCAGCTCTTCTATGGTCTTGATTAAGATGTTTCGTAGTTCCGACGCGCCGTAAAGTTGTTCGGGATTAGGAGCCCAATCGATGACCTCCCGTGGAAGCACATCCTCGTCAGTCCCAAAATCCTCATTCAGTGACATCTCTTTTGTTCTGCGTAACTTTCGCAGCTTCATGAGCGACTGGTTCAGAGTGATGCGAATCAGCCAGGTCGAGAATTGGGAATCCCCTCGGAAGTCGCCCAGGTGTTGATAAGCTTTTAGGAAAGCCTCCTGAACCGCGTCTTGGGAATCTTCCCGGTTATGCGTAACGCTCTGAGCGATTCGGAAAAGTTTGCCATCGTATCGCCTTACCAGTTGCTCGAAAGCGGCAACGTCCCCGTTCTTACTAGCCTGGACAAGTTTTAAGTCATCGTTTGTCTCTGCTCGTACTCCGAATTGTGCCGGCTCTGCAGTCATAATCGCTCAACATGCTTTGGAGAACAGCGCTCTGTGGAAGCAATTAGCGCTTCTGAAGATGGAAGCCGTTCCCCTGCTATCTACGAGTCCGTGTTTCACTGCACTACGACCGTGCCGGTCATCTTTGGGTGAATCGTGCAGTAGTAGGGATACGTTCCCGCCTTGGTAAACGTGTAGGAGAATTTTTCATCCGTATCTAGCACCTTGGACTTGAACACACCTTCCGTACTGACCGACGTATGGGGAATGTCATCACTGTTTGTCCAGGTAACCGTCGTTCCAATGGGCACCGTGAGCGTCTGCGGCCCAAATACGAAATTGTCGATTTTGACCGCCGCGTTCAACGCCGATGGCTGATTACTCGCCTTGACGCTCGGTGATCCCGCTAGCAGCAGGAGCATCGCGATCATCACGGGCGCGGTTAAACTTGCAACCCACACATTGTTCCTTTTCATTGTCCTATTCCTTTTCTAGATGTGATGTTCTTGCTTGATGTTCTTGGTTTGGACCGAGCCCTGGTCCTCGGAATTCAGTAAGGGCTCAGTCAACTACCTCCAAGCGCATCCATTGCCTGAAGCCGAAGAGCCCTAACCTCCAAGTGGCGAATCGACGATTGCGAGGCTGCTGCCGCTGACTACATAGTTCACATCGGTGATGCCTAAGACTTGCTGCAATTGCTCGGCTGGCACTTTCATCGGTCCAGCCGACGGAGCGGTTCCCGGCGCAGGTTGCGGAAAAGCGGTCGACATCGCGGTGTGGAACGAGACCTTGCCTTCGATCTTCTGCATGATCTGG